>JGI10211J34971_10000621_pt1 | contig 29303 bp, 15 predicted proteins | sample Etolagsediment_FD_34971 | JGI IMG/M metagenome (IMG submission 34971)
TGTTATCGAAGAGGATATTATTCAAGAAAATATCAATGACTGTGCAGAGTATTATGCATCAATCAGTGCGTGATTCAGCAGTCTGATTGACAGTAACTCCGAGGGGGTAATATTGTTAGTTACCCCCAAATGTCCTCTCTAGTGTAAGCACTACTCGAAACGCCCTTGATCACCATCTCCCGCGAAACTGAGCATCTCTTCGCTGTTATGAATGAGGCAGTTGCTAAGTTAATGGCAGCAGTGGAATTCCGTCACAATGTAACACTGGACGAATTCGTGCTAACTGATATTATTTGCGATAGTATTCCTGCTGAGACACATTGGACGGAACTCCCTGAGTATCACGCTGGGGAAATCTATCAGATGTGCTATCAGGAATTATTAGAGCACCTTCAGTGACACTTAGCAGGGGCACGGTGATTGACACTTTGCCCCGTTTATGTTAGAATCAGTGGTTGACAGTTAAGGGCGGTTATTCGGCGGTTGGTTGATGCGGGCGTGATGGCCCCCCGTATATAAAAAACCAAACTACCCTAACCTACAGAGGTGACAAAACGCCTTCTCTATATCACTCTCATAAAAAAATTACCGGATATGAAAAACACCCCTTATTGGAATTTTTGGAGAGTAGTATTTGCTGGTTGGTTAATACGTTATCCAGGTAAAGTTATCCGCCCCATTGGAGTACTGTTGGGTATTCTAATAGTGATCATATATAATGCTGTGTCTAATTAGTAATAAGGAAAAAAATTCCGGAGGAAAAATTCCATATGGAAAAAGTTTATCACATTTATGCAAAAAATAATATTCTCTTTCATTCATTAAAAGAGGATGAATTCAAGAGAACTTGGAAGGATCTTCAAGGTATGGTTGGTTTAATGAAGACTGATTATGTGGTTGAGGATTTATCATATGAGGAGGTATATAATTTAATGGAAGGTGATTCACCTTCTGGTTCTCCTAGTTTCTAGGTTAAATTGACAAGAACCAATTTACACACTATAATTGAACTGAAGTAATTTCAAAAACATGGCAAAAGGATTTACTGTTAAGACTGTCCCACCAAAGAAGAAGACTGAGGATTGGGATTATGATGCAATCAAAGCACGGATGAAGGGTAAGAGTATTGTATTCTGCCTTCCAGGACGTGGATGTAGTTTTATTTTTCTGAAGAACTTTGTACAACTGTGCTTTGATATGGTACAGAATGGAATGAGTATTCAGATTAGTCAAGATTACTCTTCTATGGTTAACTTTGCACGTTGTAAGGTATTGGGTGCAAATGTCTTGCGTGGACGTGATCAAGTACCTTGGGATGGTAAGTTGGAGTATGATTATCAACTGTGGATTGATAGTGACATTGTTTTTGACACAAACAAGTTCTGGCAGTTGTGTGATATGGCAATCTCTGAAGACGGCACAGAAAAGGAGATTACTGCTGGGTGGTATGCCACAGAGGATGGACGCACAACTTCTGTCGCACACTGGTTAGAAGAGGATGATTTCCGTAAGAATGGTGGAGTGATGAATCACGAAACTGTCGATTCTATCACAAAGCGTCGGAAACCATTTACTGTTGACTACACTGGTTTTGGTTGGGTATTGGTGAAGAAAGGTGTCTTTGAGAAACTTCCATATCCTTGGTTTGCTCCGAAGATGCAAGTCTTTGAAAGTGGTGAAGTTCAGGACATGTGTGGTGAGGATGTCTCATTCTGTCTTGATGCAATTGAGGAAGGTTATCAAATTTGGTGCGACCCTCGTATTCGTGTTGGACATGAAAAAACTCGTATTATCTAATGAGACGTTTCAATGTTCATTATAAAGGACGATTGATTCATACAGATCTCAGTCATGAAGAATGTACTGAGATCTTACAAACTTATTCCGAAAGTTTTTTCTCGGGAGAAGATTTAAATCCAGAACTTATTGAATTAAAGGAGATTCATTATGGCAATCATGAAAAGCGGTAATTATGTACCAAGTACTCCGAAAAAGACTCGTCAAGGTAAGTCACAAAATACTCTTTTGAGTGCAACCTCTCGCAATAAAGCAAAAAAGAAGTATCGCGGACAGGGTAAATAGGTAAAGAGTTACGTTATGTAAATGGCAGCACTTATTTGNAACCTTCCATCAGTNGANGTATGGGTTAGAAAAGAATATCTAACGGATCATCAAAGTGGACACGGAGAATTCGTAAAGGGCGTTTGGGTATCGGCTAAGTCGATACCTGGACGCACTTTTTATTTTGAGACATATTTACCAGAATATGCTGCAATGTATGATAAACTACCAATTAGTGCTTTTGTAAGTGCTCCTGAAACACCAAATCCTGATATGGATCTACCAAATTTACAGTTCTGGAATTGTATGGACTATGGTGTTGTTTCTGTTCAGAAGCAATTTATTGGTTCAATGGATTATGAATTGTATACAAGGGACTTTGGTATTCAGAAAGGTACTTATATTTGTACATTAGACAATTATCATCAAGATCCTGATGTTATTGATTATGCAACAAGTGAAAATCCAGCAGAACACAAGTCACATAACCTCATTGAACTTGAAAATGGACAATATGCACTGTATCCGAACAACCGAATGCGTATTTTTGATAACAGTTTGACACCTGTCGAACCAAAAATGCCTGATTTTAAGGTTTCGACACAGTATTATCAGGTTGAAAATGGTTTTGAACGTCTTGGAATGGGTAGAGAGGACGAATATTTCTGGAAAACTGCAAAAGAACGTGAAAATGTTGAAAATTCTTCAGATTTGGGTAATAAATAACCATATAAAGTACTATATGTAATGCCTGTACAGCGTCAAAGTAGGACATTTAAAGACATTTCGTCTAGTTTTCAGGTTAGCCCGCTAACCTATGATCTTTTGGCGCTTAAAAATGAGAATGCGATTGCTAGATCATTAAAAAACTTAGTTCTTACAAGTCCTGGAGAGAGATTTTTTCAACCCGAATTGGGATCTAGGGTATCTAAACTACTTTTTGAACCATTAGACAATATAATTGCCTCAGAAGTAAGGGATGAAATTGAAAATGTGATCACCAGATTTGAACCAAGGGTTGCTTTGGATAGTGTAACTGCTGTTCCAGACTTTGATAATGGAGAATTAAACGTTACTATTCGATATAGAATCGTTGGTATCGAAGCTCAAGCACAACAATTAACGTTTGCGTTACAACCGACACGATAATGCCATTAGTCAACTTTTCTGATCTCGATTTTGATCAGATAAAAACATCTATCAAAGATTATTTAAGATCTAATTCAAATTTTACGGATTATGATTTTGAAGGATCTAACCTGTCAACAATTATTGATGTTTTAGCGTATAATACGTATATAACCTCATACAACGCTAACATGTTGTCGAATGAGGTATTCATTGATAGTGCGACATTAAGAGAGAATGTCGTCTCATTAGCAAGAAATATTGGATATGTTCCAAGATCAAGAAGAGCAGCAAGAGCAAATATTTCATTTTTTATCGATACAGAAGGAATTCTAGGGCAACAACCAGAAGTTGTAACTCTAAACAAAGGCCCTGTTGCGACATCAGAAATTTTTGGTGCGGTTAACCGCAATTTTAATATTTTAGATGATATTTCAATTGCGGTTAATGACGATCAAGCAGATTTTGATAATATCGACATTGTACAGGGAACATATATCACGACTACTTTTACTGTTGATGCCTTTGATCCGAATCAAAGATTTATTTTACCTAATCCAAATATTGACACTACAACGATTAGAGTCAGTGTAAAACCATCTTCTGGATCTCGAATCAGTAGAAAATATACACAATCTGATAGTTTATTCAATGTTACTCCCACATCACCCATATATTGGGTTCAGGAGATTCAAGATGAAAGATATGAATTAATCTTTGGTGACGGTGTTTATGGTATTAAATTAGAATCTCCATCAGTAATTGAAGTTGCATATGTAGTTACTGATGGTGAAGCAGGAAACGGAAATAGTACTTTTAATTTTATCGGTAGAATAACTGATACCAGAACGGGAAATCCAATTAATGGCGCTGTTGTTTCTCCATTAACTGCAAATACAATTTCATCTGGCGGAAAAAGTATTGAAAGTGTTGAATCTATCAAAAAATATTCAACTAGAATTTATGCATCTCAAAATAGAGCAGTAACTGCATCTGATTATGAAGCAATTGTTCCATCGATTTATCCTGAGGCAGAATCTGTTGCTGCTTTTGGTGGGGAAGAGTTAAGTCCTCCGCAGTTCGGAAAGGTTTTTATTTCAATCAAACCAATTAATGGATCTTTCTTATCAACTAATATCAAACAAAATCTGATTTCTGATCTTAAGAAATACTCAGTTGCTGGTATTATGCCAGAAATTATTGACTTGAAGTATCTTTATGTCGAACCAACTGTCAGTGCATATTATAACAGCAATACTGCAAAATCACGAGCGAATGTGACAGATGTTGTAACTAGAAATATCGATAAATTTGCAGAATCTGATGAGATGAATAAGTTTGGCGCAAGATTTAAGTATAGTAAGTTTTTAAAAATTATTGATGATAGTGCAGATTCTATCACTTCAAATATTACAACAATTGAAATGAGAAGGGACATGCGTCCTGTAGTAAATAATTTTGCTGAATATGAAATTTGCTTTGGTAATAGATTTTATATCAAAAACCATGGACATGGAACTCATGGTGGACAGATTGGATATAATATTAAATCTTCGGGATTTAACGTAAGTGGTATTGTTGGTACGGTTTATCTTGCAGATTCTCCAAATCAAGATCTCAAAACTGGAGTTGTAAATTTAATTCAATTAGATTCTCCATCTCAAGTCCGAGTTGTAAAAGCAAATGCTGGAGTAATTGATTATATTAAAGGTGAAGTAAAATTAAGTCCAATCATGATTACTGGTACAGTAATCAATGAAGGATATCCTATTGTTCAAATAAGTGCAGTTCCATATTCAAATGATGTAATCGGACTTCAAGATCTGTACCTCCAACTTGATATGAGTTATACAAGTGTGCAATCAAAACCCGACAACATTGCTTCTGGTAATGATATCTCTGGAAGTAACTATGAAGTAACTTCTAGTTTTGCAAATGGTTCTTTAGTTCGTGGCCCAGTTCTCTTGGCGAATCAAATCCAAGATTCAACAACAGCAATAAGAACTCAAAGAACTCAAAGAACTCAAAGAACTCAAACAGGACGTTCTGCGACTACGGTAAATAATACTATGACTTCAAGTTCAATCACCTCCAGCGGATATTCCTATTAATTGACGTAAAATGATATCTACAGATCTTCAAAGAGTACAAATTCAAGATGTAGTTGTTAGTCAACTACCATCTTTTGTTAGAGATGACTTTCCTTTAATTGGAGAGTTTTTAAAGCAGTATTATATTTCTCAAGAATATCCTGGAGCATCTGTTGATTTACTGAATAATATTGATCAATATCTAAAGTTAGAGTCATTAACTGACAATACAGATACAACTGTAACCTCAGCATATGTAGATATTGATGATGATACAATTAGTGTTGAATTTGATTTAAGTAGTAATGTATTAGGAACTTATCAGTTCCCAGAAAAAAATGGATTAATTAAGATTGGTGATGAAATCATTCTCTATGCAGAAAAAACATCCAATTCATTCACTGGGTGTGTCAGAGGATTTAGTGGAGTTACCTCCTATCATGATTTAAATACACCAGATAAATTAACTTTTTCACAATCTCAAGTAGATAGTCATGCATCCGGATCAGTTGTTACTAATCTGAGTGCATTATTATTAAATGAATTCTTAATTAAGATCAAGAAGCAGTTTACTCCAGGATTTGATCAGAGAGAACTTTTCTCTGGATTGAATGAGAAACTGTTCATTTCTGAGGGATCTTCTTTCTACAAATCGAAAGGAACGGATAGATCATTTGAAATTCTTTTTAGTGCTCTTTATGGAGAACCCGTAGAAGTCATCCGTCCAGCAGAGTTTCTTTTCAAACCTTCTGATGCCCAGTACAGAGTTACAAAAGACATTGTAACTGAGTTTATTTCTGCTACAGGAACAGATTTAAATAGTGACATCGGAACTCCCTTAGACTTAAAAAATCAAACATTATTCCAAGATAACTTTACAAACGTTGCTATTGGAACAACTGGTGCAGCAAGAGCAGATTATGGTATCGATTCGGCATCTGCAACTATCAATGATGTAGAAAAGTTATTCCTTGGTGGAAAAGAGTATTATAAACTCTCTCTTGACTTTGGTTATGCAAGAGATGTTCGATTTAGTGGAAGTATTCTTGGCGATTTCTCTGTCCATCCCAAGACAAAAATTGTTAATACAGTTTCTATTGGTGCAACTACGATTGATGTAGATTCAACCATAGGATTCCCAGACTCTGGTGAACTTGTTATCGGATCTGGAATTGTAACTTACACAGCAAAATCTGTCAATCAGTTCTTAAGTGTTGATGGTGTCGAGTCTACCTTAGCAAGAGAATCTGATATTAGAATTAATTGTACCGCATACTCTTATGTTGGTGTTGGTACTACAACTAGAATTGATTTGAGAATTGGATCTGTTTTATCTGATGTTGAAATAGATTCTCCCAATACCTATTATTATACCGATGGAGATACAGCAAGAATTAAGTCTCTTGGTATTACAACCAATAGTCCTGCTGCTTACAGTTGGATTTATAATGTCTCACCTACATTTACTGTTGACTCAAGTGAACTGATTGATAGTAGTAGTGGAAGTTATAGAATTAAATGTGAATCTCCACATAATTTCAACATAGGAACTCGTATTGTTGTAATTGCAGGAGATACTGAGTTGTTTGCAAGTGTTGATAGCGTCTCCAATGACAAAACGTTCTCTGCAACCTTTGGTACTACTATACCTGTCGGCAATACTATTACTGCACAGAGAGTAACGACAAACGCAAGAGTAATTCCATCGCTTTCGGATAAGTTTGGATATATTGAAAACTACACTTCCGATGTTTCAAACACATACGCAGATTTTGATGGAAATCTTTTAGTCGCAGCATCATCTCTTCCATATTATGCTAATAATTTCTTACAACCAAATAATAGACAGATTGATTTGAGTGGTTCTTTTGAGGGAGATACATTCACCTTCAACAATCATGGATATTTTACTGGAGATTCTGTTTATTATAAAAAGAATGTAACGACGACAGATGTCGCTGGTGAGCAAGTAGAAACTATCAGTGGATTCAACGATTTATCTGAAAGAATTTATTACGTTAGAAGAATTGGCAGTAATCAGTTTAAACTAGCAACTAGTCAGTCAAATTTATTTGAAGAGAAATATGTATCTGTTTCTGGAATTGTAACTTCAAATACTTTGACACCCACTGAGTATAGTGGTAAAGATATTGAACATCAAAAACTGATTAAAAAAATTTCTAAACCACTTAATGAAAGTGGAACATATCTTACCAATTCTGGAAAGACTGGTATTTTAATTAATGGTGTAGAGATTTTAAACTATAAATCCGAAAATTACGTTTACTACGGAAAACTGGAAGATATTGTTGTATCCAATTCAGGAGATGGATATGATATAATTAACCCACCTGCATTGGTTATTAATGACAATGTTGGAACGGGTGCTACTGGAATTTGTAACGTAAAAGGATCTCTTAAGAGAATTGAAGTCCTTTCTGGTGGATTTGATTATGTTGAAGATCCTATTGTTACAATCACAGGTGGTAATGGCAAAGGCGCTGTAGCAGAAATCAGCACCAATATGATTACTCATACAGAATCATTTAATGCGGAAGATTCTGTTACCACAGGTATTTCTTCAGACACCATTGGATTTTCTACTTTCCATAAGTTTAGAAACTCCGAGCAAGTCATTTATAGAACAGACAATCAAACTGGAATTGCTGGAATTGTAACTGATGCGAAATATCATGTAAGAACTATTGATGCACATACAGTATCCTTACACCCAACTAAGGTTGATGCCATTTCAAACACCAATGTTCTTGATCTAACTGCACTTGGTTCTGGTGTTCATAGATTAGAATCTGTTGAGAAGAAAAAGGTTATTGCCCATATCTCCATAGTAAATGAAGGATCTAACTATGAAAGCAAAGAAAGATCAACAGGTATATCTGGAATCAATACTTCTCTCAATTACATCAATATTTCAAATCATCAGTACGCTTCTGGAGAGTTAGTTCGTTATACATTTACCGACACTCAAGTTTCGGGACTGAATTCAAATACCTCATACTATGTTACTGTAATTGATGAAGACAACTTTGCTTTATCTGCAGTTGGAGTTGGAACAACAAATAAGTCATTCTTCTACGATACTGCTCAATATATCAACTTCGGTTCTGTAGGATCTGGTAATCATTCATTCAATTATGAACCAATCTCAGTATCTGTTGCTGGTAAGATTGGAGTTACTACATTTGTAGGACAAAGTTTTGACGCAGATGTCCAACCTGTATTCAGGGGTACAATCGAAAGTGTTCAAGTAACTGACAATGGAGTTGGTTATGGATCTTCTGACATCATTGACTTTGACAGACAACCAAGAATAACTGTTTTCAGTGGAGATGATGCAGAACTTCTTCCCATTGTTAATAATGGAAGAATTCAAGAGGTCTTAGTCACAAACCCTGGAAGTGGATATAACTCTCCTCCTGATCTGATTGTTTCTGGATCTGGGAGTAATGCTACACTAGTTGCTGTCTTACTTAATGGACAAATTAGTAGTGTCATTGTAAATGATCCTGGATCTGATTACAATCAAGACGATACCACTGTTGCGATTGTTTCTGCAGGATCTGGAGCACAATTTAATTCCAATTTGCAAAAATGGAATATCAACTTATTCCAAAAATATTTTGATCTTACTACTGATGATGATGGAATTCTGAGTTCTTCCCAAAATGAATTCTATGGAATTCAATATTCGCATATCTATGCTCCAAGAAATCTGAGAGAATCTATTTTCTCTAAGTCTCAGGAAAATGAAATTAGATATGGAACTACGGATCTTGTTAGGTTAAACAACATAGAGGTTTCATCCTCATATCACTCACCAATCATTGGGTGGGCATATGATGGAAATCCCATCTATGGCCCATATGGATATGATACTCCTACTGGCGGCGTAGTCCGTTCAATGATTTCTGGATATGAGTTACAATCGAATTTGCCAAATCGTCCCGATCTGTTTAATAGTGGATTCTTTGTTGATGATTACATTTTTACAGGTAATGGAGACTTAGATGAACATAATGGACGTTTCTGCATAACTCCAGATTATCCAAATGGAGTTTATGCATATTTTGCAACCATTAATTCAAATGGTGCTGAGAGTAGTGGCCCTTTCAGGGGATACAAAGCACCACAGTTCCCATATTTGATTGGTAACAGTTATTATTCCAAACCAGATTCATTTAATTTTGAATTTAACAATCAGGATAATTTTGATCTGAATACTTCTAAGTATTTCAGAAACACATCTCCTTATTCACTTGATACTGCTGGTGCATCTTATAATTATCTGTTCCAACCTGATAGTATAAGAAGTCAAACTATCAATATCAATGATACTAGCAAAGGATCAGTTCAAAGTGTTGGTATTATTACTGGAGGAACTGGATATCAAGTTGGAGACAGGATTGAATTTGAAACTGTTAGTGAATATCCAACAACTCCTGCAGTTGCAAGAGTTTCTAGAGTTGGTGGTAAAGTAGTCAATTCTGTTAGTGTTGCTTCGAGTAGTATTGATTCTTTAGAAATCGTACCACTGAGACTGAATACTTCTAATCAATTTGTTGCATTCTCTACTGCACCTAATCTCTTCTCTGCGGGTGATATTGTAAACATTGAAGGAATTAGTACTTCTAGTTCTTATATACAAGGATCTTTCAATGTTGGTATTACATCATCTCTGTTCAACTTAACTACTGGAGTAGGAACCGCTGGTGTTACTGGAATCGTAACATACTTCAGTATTTCTGGAGAGATTCTATCCGATATCTTTAATATTAGAGAAAATGATATTTTTGATATTGGATCTGAAAGAATTAGAATTCTGAATGTAGATGTTTTAAATTCTAGAGTTAGAGTTCAAAGATCTGTAGAAGGTACAGTATCTGTTGCACACACTGCTACAACTCAACTTGTAGAGAGAACTAGAAAGTTTAGATTCTCTCCAAACAAAAAAGAAACTAACGTCAAATTTGAATTGAATAAAGAAATTTATTTCAATCCTATTGAGGCAGTAGCGTTAGGAAATGAAAGTGGTGTTGGTATTGGAACTACTATTACGTTCTCCAATCCAGGAGCAGGAAAAACTCAACTGTTTGTACAAACAAGAGCAATTTATCTTCCTGATCATGAACTTAAGACTGGAGACATTCTTACATATAATTCGTATGACGGATCTTCAATTGGAGTTTCTACCGTTGGTGCTTCTAATCAATTTGATATTCCTGAAAAAGTTTATGTTGCTAGAATTTCTAAGGATCTGATCGGATTGTCTACAGTATCCGTTTCACTTGGTAGCACAGGAACATTTGTTGGAGCATCTGCCACAACTATCAATGATGGACTCCTCTACTTCACTGGAATTGGTACTGGACATCAGCATAGTTTTACAACCAATAAAGATAATATTGTATCTGCTAGTGTTAAAAAGAATATTGTTACAGTTTCTACTGCATCAACTCATGGGTTGACTCTAGGCAATAATGTCTTTATAAACGCTATCTCTGGGGTGTCCACAAGCGTTTCTGTCAAGTATAATGATCACAATAGAAGACTTGTATTCGATCCGAAGGATTTCACTGCAGGTAACGTAGATGTCGTTGAGAATACAATCACTATTGCTAATCATGGACTTGTTACTGGTGATAAAGTAATTCACACAGCATCGACACCATCTGGTGGGTTGATGGATGAGGAGATTTATTATATCTTTGCGTTTACTGATGATAAGATTAAACTCACTACATCAGCATACAATGCGACTAAGTTTGATCCTATTTTTGTAGATATAACTTCAGCATCTGCTGGAACTATTTCTCCAATTAATCCTTCCAAAACATTTTTTAATAATGAGACTGTGACGTTTGATTTATCAGACTCATCGTTGTCATTTGAGGTTTCTGGAGCAAATTATTCTGCATTTGACTTTGATCTTTATTCTGACGATAATTTAGATTATGTATTTAACACAAGCGAGTCGTCTGACACTTTCGAAGTCAGTAAAACTGGTAGGGTTGGTGTTGATACAAATGCTGGACTGACATTAAGAATTAATAGCAATGTTCCAAGTAAACTATACTATAGAGCAACTCCAGTATTGGATACGTTTATCCCTGAGAATAAGAAAGAAATTGTGATTGATAGTGATGTTTTAAACAACAATACTATTCAAATTGAATCTAGTAAGTATTCTGGAAATTACAAAGTCACAGGACTTACTACAAATACTTTTGAATATAATTCGGAAAGAGTTCCTGAAATTTCTTCTTACACTTCTTCTAATGCAACTTTATCTTATGAAACCGACTCTAAGGTTGCATATGGCCCAATCTCCAACATAGAGTTCTTAAACAAAGGATTTGGATATCCATATATCGTTGGAGTATCTTCAATTGTTGGAGTATCTTCCAATTCTAATAGAGGTGGAGCAATTCTGCAACCATCTAGTACTGATATTGGATCGATTATATCGACTACAATCGAAGATATTGGATTTGATTACCCTACTGACAACACTCTTCGTCCTACCTTAAATCTTCCAGAAGTTGTTCTGGTTGATCCTCTAGTAGTATTTGATGAAATTGGTATTACTTCTGCAGGTAAAAATTATACTATTGCACCAAACTTGGTAGTGCTTGACGGACTTACTGGAAACCTTGTTAATGATGTTGATCTGACTTATGAAGTTGGAGATACTAAAGTCACCATTCTCAAAAATACAAAGGGAATCAGTAACGTTCAACCAACAATCATTCCTGTAGATAACTCTACTGGTATTCCTGTTAGTAGCATCACATATGACGATAGTGATAAGACAGTAACTGTTGGTTTAGCAACTGCTTTTAGTGACAGTGCTCCACTTTCTGTTGGAGATAAAATTCTACTTGAAGGTGTAAGTGTTGGAGTTGGAACAACTGGTAATGGATATAATTCTTCCGACTACGGTTATGCTTTATTCCAATTGACTGATGTAAACATTCCTCTCGGCGGTTCAGTTGGTGTGGTGACTTATACTATGATTGATCTCCTTGCGAGTGGACAGATTCCTGGCAATTTTGATGCTGCAAATTCTTCTCCAAGAATTATTCCAGAGAAGGATTTTCCAAAATTCAATTCTACTCTTAAGAAAAACAATTTCTTGGCAGGTGAAGTTGTTACTTCTGGAAATAAGTCTGGAACGGTTGAAAGTTGGAATGATCAGGTTGAACTCTTAAAGATTAACACTAAAGTTGATTTCCAAGTCGGAGATATAATTTCTGGTAGAACTTCTAAATCTCAAAGTATTGTAAAAGAAGTAGTTAATTTCAACGCACATTCTAATCTGGATTCTACCTCCATCGTTCAAAAAGGATGGCAAAAAGAAACTGGATTCCTGAATTACAATACAGAAAGAATGCCTGATAACAATTATTATCAGCAGTTCTCATATTCTCTCAAATCTAAAGTCTCATATGAGACTTGGAATGATGCAGTAAGTGCTCTTGCTCACCCAACAGGATTACTTAAGTTTAGTGATCATATCATTGAAACTCAAGATGAAAACTTTAGAGGAGTATTCACTGAAAACTCAGGATCAACTGTTGACATTGTAACCGATGTATCTTCTGCAATTGACATTCAATGCTATTCAGACTTTGATTTAGTAACTGAAAACTCTTTGAATATTGGATCTCAAACGATCTCTGATGAGATTTATTTCAAGTCTAGAATTCTTACTGATTACTTTGAGTCAGTTGGAAACAGAGTTTTAACTATCGACGATATCAGCACCGAATTCAATAGTGAACCAAGAGCAGATAGATTCTCTGCAATTGGAAATTTTTCTCTTAATCAAAAAGTCAACAAGTTCTTCACATTTATTAAAGACAGAAGATTCACAGATGAGAGACAAACCATGTTTGTTTCTATCGTTAATGATGGAACGAGAGCATATCTATCCCAATATGGAAGAGTAGATACTACTTATGATATGGGATCTTTTGATTTTAGAGTCTCTGGTACTGAAGGAGAACTGCTTTTCTACCCAACTAAGTTCTCTGTTAATAATTTCAATGTTTCTTTTATTAATATTGGTGTTAATAATAGTGTAATAGGTGTTGGATCTACATCTTTGGGAGATGTTGCAAGAGTAGAAACATTCCAAAAAGATAGTTTCAGTTCTACGACAAATATTGTCTCTATTGCTTCAACTTACAGATCTGCACATTTAATTGTCGAAACCAATAACGATCAAGGTTTATTTGAATATAATGAATTGAACGTTATTCATGATGGATCATCTGCAGAACTTATCGAATACAATCAAATTGTTACTGGTACATTGGGGGCTTCTGGTTCTGTTGGATTGGGTACTTATGAAACTGCTATCAGTGGAGGAAATCTAAATGTTTCATTCACTCCAAATGCAGGTACTGCATGTACAACGAATGTGTTTGGAATTTTTATCCCAACTTCTGCAAGCGGTGGTATTGGTAATACAATTACCATTGGAAATCTTGATGAAGGTATTGGACTGGTTGATTCCCACCAAACCACTATCCCAGCATCTGGAACTCCAGGAATTCATACGATTGCAACTTATACACATGATGGTATTAATGATTACCAAGCAGCATATTATGTTATAAGTATTGAGGATACCACTAACAATCAGTATCAAGTTTCTGAAGCTGTCGTTCTAAATGATTCTTCCAATGTCTATGTTACAGAATATGGTAATCTGACAACTGGAATAGGAATTGGAACTATTGGTGCCTTAAGGACATCAACTAATACTCATTTACAATATACCCCACCTGCAAGTGCGGCAACCGAAGTTCGTGTCTTTCAAATGGCGATTGAGCAAGTAACCCCAACTTCATTTGGTGAAGCAGCGGTTAGATTGAACAATGCTATTATTGAAGGATCTTATGGAACTTATGCGGGTACTGCAACAAATATTTTAAGGGCATTTAAACTTAGACATAAAGAGAAAGAAATTTTTAGAAGAGATGTTGATGCTTCTGATACAAATATTATCAATATTTCTGAAGATTCTTTAACTATTCCTGATCACTTCTTCGTAAGTGGAGAAGAAATTGTGTATAGTTATGGCGAAGATGACACACCAATTGGAATTGTAACCACAACTTTCTCCGGAATTGGTGCTACTGCGTTTTTACCAAACCATAATGTTCCACTTTATGCAATTAAGATTGATGATTCTACAATTAAAATCGCTTCGTCTGCTGCAAATGCTTTAGCGTCTATTCCAACTCCCGTCAATTTTATTGCTGCTGGTGTTGGTACTGTTCATGCATTTACCGCAAGAAATCAAAACACTAAGTGTTTGATTGCACTGGACAATATGATTCAGTCTCCAATTATTTCTACGGCAACAACTACTGGAATTACGACTACACTTTTGAAAACTGAAGACATCTTGAAAGTATCTGGAATCACATCATTCTTCGGCGGAGACTTGATTCAAATTGATGATGAGATCATGAAGATCAATACCATTGGTATCGGAACTACAAATGCCATCTTGGTAGACAGAGGATGGATGGGAACAAATATAGCGATTCATACAGAAAACTCTATTGTTACCAAAGTAAATGGATCTTATAACATTGTAGACAACACAATCAACTTCTACACCGCACCTCAAGGCCCAACTCCTATTAGTAGCACAACCAATCCTCCCGATTCAAGAGATTGGACAGGAATTACAACATTCTCTACTTTCCAAGGTAGAACATTCTTGAGATCTGGTACAACAGGTGGATCCATAAGAACTTACAATGATAACTACGTCTTTGATGATATTTCTGAGGGATTCAATGCTACATCTAAGGATTTCACCCTCAAGTCTAATGGTGAAAATGTCGCTGGATTTAGCACTAATAATGCAGTAGTTTTGATCAATAATATTTTCCAGAGTCCAACTGGACAACTAACATCCAATCAGGACTATACCCTTTCTGAAGGATCTGGAATCTCTACGATTACATTTACTGGTGCAGCAACATCATTGGCATCTGATCCCAATAATGCAACAATTCCTGTTGGAGGAATTATTGTGTCTGTTGGATCTACTGGTGGGATTGGATATCAACCTTTGGTTGCTGCTGGCGGAACAGCGATTGTTTCTGTAGGAGGAACTATTGTTTCTGTCAGCATTGGTAATAGTGGATCTGGATATCGTGCTGGAATTCAGACAGTTAGAGTTGGTGTTCAAACTAGCAGTACTGGCACTCCCAATATTGAATTTATTGGAACTGCTGCAATTCAAAATGGGCATATTGTAAGTATTGCGGTAACTACTAGTGGATCTGGTTATTCCATCGGTTCTGAACCAATCGTTGTAATTGATGAACCACTTTCTTATTCCAACATCTCTCTTGTCGGAGGTGGTGGTACTGAAGCAACTGCCGATATTGTTGTTGGACAAGGATCTAGTGTAGTTCAGTTTGAAATTAGAAATGGTGGATATGGGTATGGGCAAGGGCAAGTTCTTACTGTACCAATCGGAGGAATGACTGGAATTCCCACAGATACTACTAAAACGTTTAAAGAATTCCAACTTACTATCGATAAAGTAGAATCTGATTCTTTCTCAGGATGGCATTTTGGCGAACTTCAGGTTCTGGATCTGATTCAAGATCAGTTTGATGGAGTTAAGAGATCCTTTACTTTGAAAACTGCATCTTCACCAGTAACAATCAGATCTGCTCCAGGTTCTAAGATTGATGTTCAATCAACATTGTTAGTTTTCTTGAATGATATTCTTCAAGTCCCTGGTGAAGGATTTACCTTAGACGGTGGTTCTACCTTGACATTTGCATCTGCTCCAAGGGGTGCAGACACTGACTATACCGGAGACACTTGTAAGATTCTCTTCTATAAGGGAAGTGGCGACGTTGATGTTGTATTCCGTGATGTTCTCGAATCCGTCAAAGAAGGTGACACTTTACAAATTGAAAATCAAGAGAAGCGTTTAGTAACTGAGATATTTGCTACAGATTCTGTGGAAACCAACGCATATAATGGATTCGGAATTGACTCTAACCCAGATAATATACGTCGTGTTGAGTGGTGCAAACAGAAGTTTGATAAAGTTATTGATGGACAAATAATAAGTAAGAGTAGAAATGAAGTTGAACCTCTCATCTTCCCATCTACCTTCCTTATTCAACCTGTTGGAGTTTCTTCCGATATCGCATTTGTCGAGAGTGTTAAAACTTTCTTTGATAATGATAAGGAAAACAATACTGCAGCACGTACAAAAAAAGTTACCTTAACTTCGCAAGATAACATAGTTGGCGCATCTGCTACCGCAGTTGTTTCTATTGCAGGAACTATCTCTGAAATTGTTGTCAGTTACGGCGGTACTGGATATACTTCTGCACCAACAGTTAAAATTGCAGATCCAATTGGATTTGATTATACTGCTCCAAAGACAACATATGTCAATGGCAGCAATATTCCTGTTGGTTTGGGAACTACTGCAACCGCAACAGCAACTTTGACTGGTGATGCAGTTTCTTCAATTACTGTCACAAGAGCAGGAACTGGATATACATCTACAACTCCTCCCGAAGTTATAATCGAGATTCCAAATTCTCTCTCCGAGGAAAATACCACTGATTCTTATTCTGGAGATTTTGGATCTATCGTTGGAGTAACATCAACTTCTATTGGTGCTGCATCGACGGGATATGTATTTGACTTCTTTATTCCCATTGACTCTGCTCTCCGAGATACAAATATTGTGGGATCTGCCGTTACTGTTAGCGGTATTCAGACTGGATATTATTTCGTGGTAAATAATAGTAATATTGGTAGTGGTGTCACATCACTCTATCAAGATAATACTGTTCTTGGTGTAACAACACAATTCCTAGATAGTGTTTATGAAGTCGCCGCAGTTTCTACTGCAACAACAGCAGTGGCAGGCGTTGGTGTTACTTATGTGAGAAGAGTCACCGTAAGTGTTCAAGACTTAGGAGACGTGACTGGAATTGGACTTACGGAATTCTATGGTAACTATTCATGGGGAAGAATTGATTTGGGTGCAAGAGTTAGTGCTAAGGCATTTAATTCATATACGCTAAATGGTTCTGCTGGAATTTCTACGTCAGCAATTATCACAAGATCTTCACCATTAAAATTCCAAAACTATTTGTAATTTGAGTAGATAAATAACAAAAAAGTCCTGTTAAAAATGGCAGCAATCATAACTGATCAACTTCGTATCTTAAATTCAAAAGAGTTTGTTGCCAGTGTGGCATCGACTAGTAATTCATATTACACTTTTGTTGGACTTCCAAATCCAACAGAAGTGAAGTCAACTTGGGATACTAGTCCGCCCAGCCCTAGGGATAATTTTAATGAAGAGAATAGTTATTGGGACACAATGATTGCTCTTAAGAAAATCAGTTCTTCTGATGTGAAAAGAGTTGTAAGAAAGATATCTTGGGCATCTGGTGTCACATATGACATGTACAGAAATGATATTAAAGCAGAAAATACATCAAAACCATCAAATGCTACAAATTTGTATGGAGCAAATTATTATGTGATGAACTCTGATTATAGAGTTTATATTTGTCTTCAAAATGGAACTAATCCAGAAAATCCAAGCGGTAGAGCGTCTCTTGATGAACCTACTTTTACTGACTTAGAACCAAGAGAAGCAGGTACAAGTGGAGATGGATATATTTGGAAGTATTTGTTTACAATTAGTCCAAGTGATATTACCAAGTTTGACTCTACAAACTTTTTACCCGTCCCTACCGACTGGGAAACTTCTACTAATGAAAATATTGTACCTGTAAGAAATAATGCCGCTACTAGCGGACAACTTAAAATTGTAACTATTATCAACAGAGGAGTTGGATTAGGAACAGCAAACAGAACTTATACTAGAGTTCCAATTAAAGGTGACGGAAGAGGTGCAGAAGCAACTGTTGTTGTAAATAACAATTCTAAAATTGAGTCTGTAACTGTTTCAAATGGTGGAAGTGGATATACCTTTGGAACTCTGGATTTGGAGGGAGGAAATGTCCCAACAGGAACAACATCTCCAGTTTTTGATGTGATTATTCCTCCTCAGGGAGGACATGGTGCAAACATTTATAGAGAACTGGGAGCATTCAACTCTTTAATCTATTCAAGAATTGAAAATGATACTGAAAATCCAGATTTTATTACTGGAAATCAGATTGCGAGAGTTGGTATTATAGAAAATCCCAAAGCATATGACTCGACTGATCTTTTAAATTTGAATAAAGCATCTGCAACATATGCTTTAAGGTTAACTGGAACAGGATATAGTTCTGCTTCGTTTACCCCAGATTCTTTAGTCACTCAAACAATCGGTGTTGGTTCTACTGCGGTTGGAAAAGTTGTTTCTTATGATCAAACAACGGGTGTTTTGAAATTATGGCAAGATAGAACCCTGGCAGGATTTAACACGGATGGAACTAAAAATACTTCGCCACAATATGGATTTTCTTTGAATAGATTTACTGCCAATATTGTTACTGGGGGTTCTCTCAGCATTAATGGTGGATCAGTAAATTTGGGTATTGATACTACCTTTACAGGTTTGTCAACGGTAATAAATAATAAGACATATTATCTTGGACAAGAATTCAGTCAGGGAGTTGCCAATCCTGAAGTAGAAAAATACTCAGGAAACATAATTTATGTAGATAATAGGCCCTCGATCACCAGATCAGTGAATCAAAAAGAAGATATTAAAGTCATTTTGCAGTTCTAAAGAATTATGCCACAAGAAACTAATCTTAACGTCGCACCATACTTTGACGATTTTGATGCGAATGACGAATATTATAATGTTTTATTCAAACCTGGTTATCCAGTTCAAGCTAGAGAATTAAACAATCTCCAATCTATCCTGCAAAATCAGGTTGAAACTTTTGGTAGGCATTTTTTCAAAGAAGGTGCCAAGGTAATTCCAGGAAATACGTCATATAGTACTTCTTATTATGCGGTTGAATTAGTAAATACTTATCTTGGTGTACCAGTTAGCAATTATATTGATCGCCTTGTAGGAGCAAAGATAACAGGGCAAATTTCTGGCGTAACAGCGGTAGTAAATAAGGTTTTAGTCGATTCTGACTCTGAAAGAGGAAATACAACCTTATACATCAGTTATCTTCAGTCTGATGCAAGCAATAATCAGACACAAGTGTTCTCTGATGGAGAACCTTTATCCGCAAATGTGACAATTGCTACAGAAAATACTGTTATTTCTTCTGGAGAACCCTTTGCATCTACTATTCCAGTCAATTCTACAAGTACTGCGTCTGCTTTTTCAATACAAAATGGCGTTTACTTTGCAAAAGGTAAATTTATCTTTGTAGACAGTGAAACTATTCTTCTTGATCAATATAGTGCTACTCCTAGTTACAGAATTGGACTTTCTCTGACAGAAGAAATTATTAATTCTGATATTGATCCAACTTTAAATGATAATGCCGCCGGATTTAATAATTATTCGGCACCTGGTGCAGATAGACTTAAAATTACTGCATCTTTAAGTAAAAAAGCAATTGATGATTTTAATGATGATGGATTTGTTGAACTTGCTACGATTTCGAATGGTATTTTAAGATCTAAAAAAACATCAACAGATTATTCTCTTATTCAAGACGAATTAGCAAGAAGAACGTATGCTGAATCTGGAGATTACTATGTAACTCCTTTTGATATCGTTGTAAAAGAGTCTTTAAACGATAATCTTGGAAATAGAGGCGTATTTAATACAAATCAATTAACTTATGGCGGTTCATCTCCTGCACCAGATCTTGCACTCTATAAAATATCTCCAGGTAAGGCATTTGTAAAAGGATATGAGATTGAGACGATTAGTCCAACATATTTGGACGTATTAAAACCAAGAACTTTAAAAGTCTTGGAAGATCAAGCAATCAATTATAATACTGGATCTACAATTAAACTGAATAGGGTTTTTGGTGCTCCTACAGTTGGAATTGGAAATACTTTTGTCTTAAGTCTCAGAGACGCGAGAGTTGGATCTGCAGCAACAATTGAACAAGGCAAAGAAATTGGACTTGCAAGAGTTTATGACTTCAAATTAGACTCTGGTTCATATAATGCAGCAAATTCTAACATTAATGAGTGGAATATCTCTTTATATGATATTCAAACTGTTACAGAAATCACTCTGAATGAACCAATCACACTTTCAACACCAACTTTCATCAAAGGTGCTAATAGTGGTGCAACTGCGTTCTTGAAATCTTCAGTTGCTGCTGGAGTTGCTCTGACAGTATACGAAAAAACAGGGGAATTTATCAAAAATGAGTCATTTATCTTTGATGGCATCCCAAATACTAGAGTTGCAACTTCAGTTACTTCATATGGAATGGGTGATGTAAAATCAGTTCATGCAATCACTGGTAGTGCATCAACTATTACATATTTCTCCGCAGACACCATTCAATCTAGTCTTTTCAATGTTGGTGTTGCATCTATTTCCGCTGCTTATTTTGATGGTACTCCTGCAGGTATTACCACTGTAGTAAGTACAAATCCATCTTTCCCTGGTGGAATTAAGGTTGGAAATCTTGTAAGATTTACAAATACAACATCTTCAGATCCAAGTTTTGCTTCTGTTGTGAGTGTTGCTAGCACTTCTATTAATATTGCAGGTTTAACCACTGTAATCGGAGTTAATGAAGGAGCACTGCCAGCATCGCAGTTAAACGTATCCGACTTTACTGTTTTAGCATCTCGTCTTGATGGATCTTTTGATAATTCCTTCTATACAGTAATGCCGAAGGAAAATATTGCTGAAATTGATTTAACTGATGCTTCAATTCGTATTAGAAAGACATTCTCAGTCAATATTGCTAATAACGAACTGACTTCTGTAGTTACTGCAGGAACAAATGAGACTTTTGAACCATTTGATGTTGAAAGATATCAATTAATCAGAAGTGACGGAGCTACTGAAGTATTAACTTCTGATAAATTTGAGTTTACTAATGGAAATACTCAAATTCAGATCAGAAATCTTGGAACTGATAACACTGCAGCAACTCTTGTAGCAACTCTTAAAAAATTAAAACCAAAATCAAAAATTAAGTTAAAAAATAGAGTTACTAGTATCTTAGTAGACAAATCAACCCTGTCTTCTTCGGGTATTGGAAGTACAACTCTGAATGATGGACTTACTTTTGGTAATTATCCATTTGGAACTAGAGTTCAGGACGAAAATATCTCTCTGAATACTCCAGACATCATCAGGGTTCATTCGGTTTATGAATCTGTAGACAATTCTAATCCTTCTGCACCTACAATTCAGTTAAGTGCAATTACTGGGCCTACAGGAAAAACCTCTGATTTAATTATTGGAGAACAACTTGTAGGACAAACCAGTGGGGCAATTGCAATTGTAGCAGAAAGAGTCAGTGATTCTACAATTCAGTTTATTACAAAAAATAGAACCAATTTTTCTGTTGGTGAAGTAATTAATTTCCAGGAATCTAACATAAGAGCAGTTAACGCAAATGTTACTGTTCCTAGTCTGGATATTTCCTCTGGATTTACTTTTGATAATGGACAAAATGTATCTTTCTATGATTATGGTTTTTTAACTAGAAAGAAAACCACTAAAGCACCCACAAGAAAGATCAAAGTTTACTTTGAAACTGGATATTATCAGTCAACCGATGACGGCGATATTACAACCATAGCGTCCTACAATACGTTCGACTATAGAGTTGATATTCCATTTGTAAATGGAAATAGAAATACTGATCTCATTGATATTCGTCCAAGAACTTCCGACTATACAGTTTCTGAAGGTGCAAGATCTCCCCTGGAGTTTAAAGGAAGAACTTTTACTGGATCAGGCAACTCTGCAGCAAATATTTTAGCATCTAATGAGTCTATTGTTACAGATTTCTCTTTCTATCTTGGAAGAATTGATAGAGTTTATTTAACTAAAGACGGAACCATGCAAGTCAAGTATGGTACGCCATCGGAAAATCCTCAAAAACCAGGGCCTGTTTCTGATGCTCTTGAAATTGCAACGATTGAATTACCACCATATCTCTATGACGTTTCTCAAGCATCTTTGAATTTCTTGAATCATAAGAGATATAGAATGGTTGATATTAAGAGGCTTGAAAATAGAATCAAGAATCTTGAATATTACACGTCTCTATCTTTACTTGAAACTAATACTGCTAATTTTTTCATTCCTGATTCATCTGGATTAAACAGATTTAAGTCTGGATTTTTTGTAGATAATTTTAGTTCATTCTTGGTGCAAGAAGAAGGAGTAGAAATTAAGAATAGTATTGATCCAATTAACAAGGAACTTCACCCACAGCACCATACTGACTCAATTGATTTGATTCTAGGCCCTGTAGAAGGTGTTGATCCTACCGCAGATTTACAATTTACTCCTCCAGAAGGAACCAATATTAGTAAAACTGGTGATATTATTACTCTAGATTATACTGAAGTTGAATGGTTAAGCCAAACTTTTGCTACCAGAACTGAAAGTGTCACACCATTCTTGATAAGTTTCTGGAATGGTACTATGGAATTGACTCCTGAAACAGATACTTGGACTGATACTGTAAGACTTGAAGCGCATATTATTGAGACTGAGGGCAATTTTGCTGAAACTTTAGCAACTGCTACTAGAACTTTAAATGTTGATCCACAGACAGGATTTGCACCTACTGTATGGAATGCTTGGGAAACAGAATGGACTGGACAAGAAATTATTGAAACCACGTCAACAAGAGTCATTAGTGGTGGCGGAAATAGAGATATTGTAAGAGGTGGAAGAGGACGAAGAAGGCAGTGGCAGGAAACAGTTACTGATACTGTTGTACAGGATACTTTCAGGGAAACTATAGACACTGGTATTCAAACCAGAAATGGAACCAGAACTGTTGTTACTGAACAGTTTGATAATTCTTCTCTTGGAGATAGAGTTGTCAGCAGAAACTTAATTTCGTTTATGAGATCTAGAAACATTCAGTTTGTTTCTAAGAGAATGAAACCTTCTACTAGGTTATATGCATTCTTTGATGGAGAAGATGTAACCAGATACTGTACTCCAAAACTCTTGGAAATTGTCATGAGTTCTGGAACTTTCCAGGTTGGCGAAACTGTAACTGGAAGAATGATTCCTCCAGGGGCACAAGCTAACGATATTCTGAATACTGATCCAGTAATAACATTTAGAGTTGCTACTTCTAATCACAAAGAAGGCCCATATAATGCTCCTACATCTACATTCAGAGAAAATCCATATGATGGATCAACTTTACCATCAACATATTCATCTACTTCAATAATACTGAATGTTGACACTTTCTCGCTTGCCAACCAACCTGAGGGAACTTTTACAGGATATGTGGCTGCTGACATGTACCTTACTGGACAAACCAGTGGTGCTCAAGCACAAATCTCTAGAGTTAGATTGGTGTCAGACATCAGTGCCACTATAATTGGCAATTTCTTCATTCCAGATCCTAACCAACAAAACAATCCCAGATTTGAAACTGGACAAAGAGTATTCACTCTCGTTAATACTGAAAATAATGATCAAAATGTTGCAACTACAATTGCAGAGGAACCTTTCACTGCAAGTGGAACTTTAGAAACTGTTCAAGAAAATATTATTTCTGTTAGAAATGCCAGAATTGAAAATAGAATAGAATTTGAAGAAAGATCTACCTCAAGAACTACTGGAACTCAGTTAGTTAGAACTGATGCCATTTCAACTCAGCAAAGAAACATTACTGTTACTGAGTGGAGTGATCCACTGGCACAATCATTCTTAGTTGATGATTCGACAGGTATTTTCTTAACGAGTTGTGATATTTTCTTTGCAACTAAGGATGATTTAGACATTCCTGTTACCGTTCAACTTAGAACGATGAACAATGGTGTTCCAACTACGAAAGTTTTACCATTCTCTGAAGTTGTTTTGAGTCCAGATGAGATTAATGTTTCTACAGATGGATCTGTTCCAACTAGAGTTACATTTAAATCCCCAGTATACGTAGAGGGTGGTGTTGATTATTCAATCGCTCTTCTATCTATTTCAACCAAGTATAGTGTTTACATTTCAAGAATTGGTGAGAACGATCTTCTTACAGACGCTTTCATCTCTAATCAACCATATCTTGGATCTCTGTTCAAATCTCAAAATGCTTCGACTTGGGAGCCAAGTCAATGGGAAGATCTTAAGTTTACGTTATACAGAGCGGATTTCGTAGAAAACGGATCTGTTGATTTCTACAATCCAGAACTCTCTAAAGGAAATGGAGAAATCGCTAAGTTGTTGACTAATCCACTTGAGTTTACTTCTAGAACTGTAAGAATTGGAATTGGATCTACACTCCAAGATACAGATTTACAACTGGGTAATACCATTTCTCAACTTGGAACAAATGCGACAGGTGACTATGTTGGAAACGCTGGTATTGCAACTGGAACTCTCCAGGTAATTAATAGCGGTATTGGATATACTCCATCCCAAGATACTCTTTTGTATAGTGGCGTTCCTCTTACAACAATCACGGGTAGTGGTTCAAATGCTAAGGCAAACATTACAATCAACAATGGTGTTGCAGTAGCAGCAACTATTTCTGAATCTGGAACTGGATATGTTGTTGGTGACGTTCTTGGTATTGGCACAATTGGAAATAATTCTCTTGGTTCTGGAGCAAGACTCTCAGTTACTTCAATTTCTGATACTACACAACTTATTCTTGAAAATGTACAAGGTGATTTTGTAATCGCTGGTGCTGCAAATACTGTTCAATTCTTTAATAATTCTGGTATTACAACTGACTTGAATGCTTCTCAAGGCGGTAATGTTCAGATTAATGCTATTGACATTGTTAATGATGGAATGCATTTCATTGTCAATCATAAGAATCATGGAATGTACTTCAGTAATAACTTTGTAACTCTTTCTAATGTTAAATCTGATATTGTTCCAACCAGATTGAGTGTATCTCTTGATGCAACATCAACATCACCAATTCAGATTGATGATCCAACAAACTTCACACAGTTTGAAGGTGTTGGTGTTGGTACAACTAACGCTGGTTATGTTAAGATTGGAGATGAAATCATTTCCTACACGAGTGCTTCTGATGGAACTCTTGGTGGAACAATTACCAGAAGTGTTGATTCTTCAACTAGTAGAATTTATCCTGCTGGAACTGAAGTTTATAAGTATGAAAATAGTGGCATATCTCTAAGAAGAATCAATAAAACCCATAATATGAATGATGTGACTGCATCCGATCCAATCACATTTGATTCCTACAATATTAAGTTGGATATGGGATCAAGTGGAGTTGGAAGATCAACTGGAGATAGTTTCCCCAAACTTTACATCAAAGATACAAAATCCACTGGTGGTTCTGCAGTAAGAGCAACTCAGAATATTCCATTCGAATTGATTACTCCAGTTGTTCAAACAATGTCCGTACAAGGAACTGCAATCAATGCCCAATTGAGAAGCACAACTGCCACAGCACTTAGTGGAAACGAAATTCCATTTGTAAATGCTGGATTTGAAAATGTTACTTTGAATAAAACAAATTATCTTACAACTCCAAGATTAGTCGCATCCAAGATAAATGAGACTAATAAACTTCTCACATTACCTGGCAATAAGTCCATGGGACTGAGAGTTTATTTGAATAGTGCTGATTCTAGAGTAAGTCCTGTTGTTGACACACAACGTGTGAGCACTATTCTTACATCAAATAGAGTTAACAATGTAATCTCTGATTTTGTCACTGATAATAGAGTTAATACGATTCTCGACGATCCTACTGCATTCCAATATTTGTCTAAGGAGATAAATTTAGATAATCCAGCAACTTCTATAAAGATTATTGTTAATGCTCATATTAATACATATTCCAATATTAGAGCATTCTATGCAATCGGTGAAGATGAAAACTTTAATCCAATCTATGTTCCTTTCCCTGGTTACAATAACATCAATGAGAGAGGAAATGTAATTGATCCCGCCAATAATGATGGTTTACCTGATACTTATAATACTCCAATAGACAATTTAGGATTTGATCCTAATGATATCGATTATAGGGAGTATACGTTTACAGCAGATGAACTTCCATCATTTAGAAACTACAGAATCAAACTTATCGCAACATCTACTTCTCAAGTATATGTACCAAGAATGAAAGATCTTAGAGTTATTGCACTTGCTTGATATGAAACATTTAAAAGTTGAAGGACACTCCAATCTTTATAGAGATCCAAAAACAAACTCTATAATTAATAAAAATTCATCACAATATGATAAATATATCACAAAAAGATCTTTAAAAGATAAAGAGAGTCAAAAGTTACAGAATCTTGAGGAAGATGTTGCTAATATGAAATCAGATCTTTCTGAAATAAAAGCACTACTTAGGAGTCTATGTAAATGAACCCAGATTCAATTAGTTTAAAAAATTTAGAAAAAAGTTTTGAATATACTAAATTGGCAAATGAGATAGATAGTTTTGATGATATTGAAACTGTGAGAAATCTCGCAAAGTCATTTGTCAAATTGTACTTTAAGCAACAAGAAACATTATCAGTAATAGGGTTAGATGGCTAATCAAAACGTAACTTATGATGTAGCGGGAGGAGTTCCTTATGCCGTAAATTTAAAAATTTATGGTGGATCTACTTTTAGTGATAAATTTACTATCATTAATCCCGATTCAACTCCTTTTAGATTTGATACTGGTGTAGGATCTACTGCAGGTTTGGCAGTTACTTGGACTGGATCCTCTGCAATGTCAAAAAGCGTTGCTGTTGGTGCTACGTTGGGAGTTACAACTGTTTTTTCTGTTGGATTTACCAGTGCTGCAGGAGGTGTCATGACACTTTCTTTAGGTTCTACTGATACTGCAAATCTGAAACCAGGAAGATATGTATATGAAGTTTTGGTAAGTTCTGGTGCTACGATTTATAATATTATAAACGGAAATGTATTAGTATCTGCTGGTATTGCGTCAGCACTATAAATACTTAGTATAGAGGTAGATGTTTAAATGGCGCAACCAGGTACTAGACAAGAATTAATTGATTATTGCCTGAGAAAACTGGGAGCACCAGTTTTGGAAATTAATGTTGCAGAGGAGCAGATTCAAGATCTGCTTGATGATGCTCTGCAACTTTTTTATGAAAGACATTTTGATGGAGTTCAGCAAACATATTTGAAGTATAGAATTACTGAAGATGATATAAAGAGAGGGCAAGCGCGTCCTCCAGGTGCAAGTGGAAAGGATCAAACGGGTATTACTACCTCAACTGCAGAAACAACTATCGTTGGAACTGCGGCAACTTTCAGTTATCATGAAAACAGCAACTATTTACAAATCCCTCCTTCTGTTATTGGAATCAACAAAGTTTTCCGATATGATGATTCGCGTTCTGCAAGTTTTTCTAACCTTTTTAGTTTCAAATATCAGTTATTCCTAAATGATATCTACTATTGGGGTGGAACTGATTTGTTAACATACTCAATGAGTATGAGTTATCTTGAGACAATCAATTTTCTTTTAAATACGCATAAACAAATTAGATTCAATCAAAGATCTGACAGAATGTATCTGGATGTTGATTGGAGTCAGTTAAAGGAGGGTGACTTCCTAATCATTGATTGTTGGAGAACGGTTGATCCTGTGGATTATCCTAGAGTTTATAATGATTCATTTTTGAAACCATATCTTACTGCACTTATTAAACGTCAGTGGGGACAGAACTTGATGAAGTTTCAGGGTGTCAAACTTCCAGGTGGTGTTGAACTTAATGGAAGACAAATTTATGATGATGGAGAAAAAGATATTGAGAAAATCATGGAGAAGATGTCCAACACCTATGAACTTCCTCCTCTTGACATGATCGGCTAATGGTATTAAATCCTTATTTTTCACAGGGTTCTCAAGGAGAACAAAGTCTTGTTCAAGACTTGATCAACGAGCAGTTGAGGATGTATGGTGTTGAGGTTTATTACATTCCTAGACAATATATAACCCAAAATACCATCATCAGAGAAGTTGTTGAATCTGAATTTAATAACTCATATCCAATTGAGGCATATGTTAATAATTTTGAGGGATATGGAGATAATACACAGTTGCTTTCAAAATTTGGTATTCAGGCAACTAATGAAATTAATTTGATCATTTCTCAAGAAAGATTTAAAGAATATGTCACCCCATTAACTAGAAATCTGCCCAATATTAAACTTGCAACTAGGCCAAAAGAGGGTGATTTGGTATATTTCCCTTTAGGTGAGCGTTTATTTGAAATTAAATTTGTTGAGCACGAAAAACCTTTCTATCAACTTCAGAAGAATTATGTTTATGAATTGAGATGCGAACTCTTCAGATATGAAGATGAAGTTATCGATACTGGTGTTGAAGAAATTGATGAGTCAGTTGAAGATAAGGGTAATATCAAGACACTTACTCTTGTGGGTGGTGGTACTACTGCATCGGCGTTTGCAAATATTGTTAATGGTGGTGTCGTCAAAATTACGATGACAGATAGAGGTGAGAGATATCTCAATGCTCCAGTTGTGGCAATATCCACTTCTCCAGAGACTGGAGGAAGAGCAACTGGTATCGCAACATTACTCGGTGGACTCACTAATTGTAATGGATCTCAGGTTGGATCAAAAGTTCAAGGTGTTCAACTTACTAATTCGGGATTTGGATATACTGCTGCACCTGGAGTTGCATTTATTCCACTTACAGATGATCCTGGAGTCGGTGCTGCCGCAACAACAGTAATTGGAGATGGTGTTGTCGGAGTTGTCACTATTAGTGATCCTGGTTCTGGATACACTCTTGCGCCAACCGTTACATTCAGCAGTCCAGGAATTGGAACTACAGCAACTGGTATTTCTATTGTAAGTGCGGCGGGAACAATCACAGATATTAGACTTACAAATGCAGGATC
>JGI10211J34971_10000623_pt1 | contig 29298 bp, 39 predicted proteins | sample Etolagsediment_FD_34971 | JGI IMG/M metagenome (IMG submission 34971)
GCAGCCGAGGCCACGCGCGAGAGGTCGCACGCGGTCAGGGACCGGCGGCGGCTCAGGCGGGCGCGGCGGGCTCGCGGCTGAGCACGACGTAGCCAGTAGCCCCACCCCCACCCTCCGGGCTATCCTGACCCTGGCCCCGGAGGCGGCGACCGGCCCAGGGGCATCCATGCTCCCGGGGCCACTGCCTCCCGGGGGACCTATGGCACTGACAGAGCGCGACCGCGCAGCCCTGCTCGCGGTGCTGGCGCAGCATCGGCAGACCCTATCCGAGCTCGCCGAGACGCAGCCCGACGACCCGCGGCGCGATGTGTGGCGGCTCCACGAGGCCGGCGCGGCGCTCGCTATTGCTCTCGTCGTCGCCGAGCGGCTTCCGTGGGCGATGACGGTAGAGCTGCTGCTGCGGCTCGCGTTCTGGGCTGGCCGGGTGTCGAAGAAGTCGACCACCAGCGCACCCTAAGAAAAGATTAGGGTAGCGTGCACTTTTTTGTGGCCAGGAGGTGCAGGGGGGCCTATACTGTCTGTGTCGCCGGGAGGGAACTCGGCGGCGAGAGAAACCGACAGGAGCACGACATGAGCAACGACCCCAGCAACTACCTCACCTCTTCGGCCATCTCCTACTACCTCAGCCTCTCTTGTGCGAAGCGGCGCGAACGTGTCGCAATCTACCGAGCGAAGGCCAACGCGGGCGCCCTCACTGGCAGCGGCCGGGGCTGCGCGCTCAACCTCATCGAAGCGTGCAAGCGCGCGGAGGACCGGGCCCCCTACGGTAGCGATGAGCTGCACGAGGCAGCCATTACGGCCTCGCTCGCCCGCATGGCCTTTGCTGACATCTGGATGGCCAGAATCGCCGCCTGACCCCACCGGGGCACCGCCCCACCGCCCACCCCGTAGCCCCAGCCCCTCACCGGGCACGGGGCTTCGCCACGTAGAACCACAGGAGCAACCATGAGCGCCCCCCACTTCACCGCCCCCACCGTCGCCGGCCTCGTGCAAGCGGCCCTCGACCACGACGGGCGCTCTGCCTTCCGCGTGAGCATGGACGCGGGCCGCTCCCGGTCCTGCCTCCGCCTCGCGCTGCAGCGGGACATGCAGCCCGACACGGCCATGCGCTGGCTCCGCATCATCACAGGCGAGGACTACGCCATTGCCCAGGGCCAGGGGTGGTCGGTGGCGATGCTGGAGAGGGAGATGCGGGCGGCGCTCAAAACCACGACCGCGAGCACACCCTAAAGAAAGTGCAGGCTACCGTACACTTTTTTGTGGCCGGGGAGTGCAGGGGCGCCTATACTGTTTGCGTCGCTGGGAGGGAACTCGGCGGCGAGAGAAACCGACAGGAGAAACCCATGCGCGCCCGCCTCACCTCCCCCTGTATCTGCGGTTCCATCGTTCGCCCCGGTATGGAGATTGCTTTCGACCACGTCATGCGTCTCGTCGTGATGTGCCCGAAGTGCTCGCCCTCGGCCGGCAAGCGCAAGTACCGGACCAGCGGCGGTGTCGTGGTGACATACAGGGGCAGCGGCTACCGCGTCCAGAGCCTTCGGGACCGCTCGACTGGTGAGCTTGCTGGGTTCGTGGTTCGGTGGGCTGCTGCCGACTCCTGCCAGTCGTGGGTCCGATTCATCTGGCGCGGCGGCGAGTTCGTCAAAGGCTTTGGCGGTGGATTCGAGGCCCCCACCCACCTCACCGTTGACGACATGCACGCGCTCGTCGCTCTGGCGAAAGACGCCGCGAAGGCTCAGAAGGCTGCCGCCTGACCCCACCCGGGCGTTGCCCCCACCAGCCCCGCCGCCCTCTCGCGGGCGCGGGGCCTCACCGGTGGAGATGCCTCACCCTCAAGCAGTGACCCACACGCTCGCCAAGCTCACCCCGTCCCAGGCGGCATAGCGGGCCCTGACCGCGTTGCGCATGTCGGTCAGGAGCCCGGCCTGGGTCGCAGCGGCAACCGCCCTGGACCACCACGCGGCGGCCGGCGTCGCGTTGATGGCCTGGGCCATGGCCAGCGTCGAGCCGGTGGCTGCGGCCGATGTGATGCTGGCCCACTGCGCCGCCGTGATGCCCTCGTCGCCAGTGCCGCCGCCGCTCACCCGAAAGCAGGCGCAGTGCCCGAAGTTCGTGGCGCTGTTGGGGCCGGGGGCGCTCCCTACGCTGAGGTAGTACCGGCCGTCCCAGAGCTCCGGGCACCCGGTGTTCGCTTCTGCTCCGACGCCCATCGGGCCTCCTACGCGCTGTGAGGAATGAGAGGAACGGTCGGCTCCTCGTCGGGGCCACCGATGCCGGCGACGGCCGTAGCGCACAGGAGGCCGACCACGCGCCTGAACTCTCGCAGGCGCTCGCTCGACTCGCGGCGCCGCTCAGTCGAGGAGGTCGCGGATTGCACGGTTGACTCCCTCGTCGAGCTGGTCGAGGCGCTTTCTGAACTCGGCGCGGGCTTCGATGACGGCGTCTCGTGAATCTGCGCGTAGAGCATCGAGGTCTCTCCGAATGCCGGCCACGCGCTCAGTGAGCGTGGCCAGGTCTGAGCGGATGTCGGGGTGTGGGCTGGCCTTCGGCGTCGCCAACTTGGACCACGCAGCCCAACCGGCCGCAATGGTGACTGCGGTGGTCATGAGCGCGTCGACAGCCGGGATGCCGGTTGCGGTGATGGTGCCGCCAGCGACCGGCACAGTCTCCTGCGCCAGCGCTGCCAAGGGCACCATAGCACCGCCCACGACGGCCACCAAGGCTATTGCGAGCCGCTTGTGATGCCTCAGCATGGTCGACCCCCCATCAGCACACCCGACCCTCAGCCAGGCCGCGCGTCCAACCGTCGGAATCAGGCTCGCCCCCACTATCTCGGCAGGAGTGAGCGACCGCAAGCGCCGCAGCGATTCCGAGGAGGGCCAGGAGCCAGCGTAGCACGTGAGCGCGGGGCGAGGGCGCGGCGTGGGGAGTCACCGGCGCCCCGCCTCAGCCGCGTCGATGGCGTCGAGGATGAGGTCGGCGAGCACCGGGGCCACGACATCGTCTGCGGCCTCCAGCACAGCGCCGAGGACCGTGCCGATGCGGGGCACGCGGCGCCAGTCGAGCGCCTTCTCCAGCGCGGCGGCCAGGGCGTCGCGGTCGCGCTTCACGATGGCGCCGCCGATTGCGGTGATGGACTCGGGCTTGATTGGGAGGCGCTTGGCCATGGTGGGGCTCCTGCTTGGGGGCGCGGTCAGAAGTTGAGCTGCCAGTGCGGGCCTTCGCGGAAGCTCTTGGAGTCACCGAGCCACTCCAGCTCGCCGGCCACCTTGCCCTCGGCCTTGAGGCGGCCCCACACGGCTTTGATGTGCGGCGCCAGCTTGTTGTACCAGTCCCAATCCCACGACACGTCTCCGGCGATGTAGGGCGCCGCGTCCACCGCCATGGACGGGAACGTGTTGTGGCGCGACTGGCCGGGCTTCGCGCGGGTCACGATTTTGCCGGGCTTGGTGCGGCCCTGTGCGTAGAGCTCTGCCTGCTCCTCAAGGGTCCGGTGCCCGCAGAGGATGGTCACGTCACAGGGGCATTCCGGGTCCTCAAGAACCGCGACGAAGAGCCGCTGCAGGTACTCGTGCGCGGTGGAGAGGCGCTGCTGGCTCGTGCGTCCGTAGCGGTAGGGCATCAGTCCTCCCCACCCTGCGTCGCCATGGCCTGCAGCCCGGCGTCAACGCCGAGCGCCCGCATGTGGTCAGAGGTGACCGGGGTGCGTTCGGCCAGCCTCCCGGCAATGTCGGCCGGCACCGTGTCCTCCACGCCCTCGGCCACCGCAGCGACCGTGATGGTCACCAGCCGGCCGTCGGGGAGCCGGACCAGCACACCTGCGGCGCCGTCGCTCGATGGAATGTCGGCAGCGAGGGCGTAGGTAGTCGATGGGGGCCAGCCCATGCCGCCCGCAGACGGCACGGTGGTGACTCGGGCGTCGATGCTCATGGGGCCAGCTCCTCGCAGGTGAATGACTCGATAGTCATCGTGGCATTACTGCCGCCGCCACCCGAGCCGCGGTAGAGCCGGCACTGCTGCAGCCACAGGGACGGCCAGAGGTCAGGCACGGTCGTGGACGCGGCCGCCGAGAGCAGCGGGCTCGACGTGCCGACATAGGTCATGCCGCCCGAGAGCTGCGTCGTGTTGGGCGCGGTTGTCGAGTAGTAGGCATTCACCGAGCCACTCGACCGGTAGGCGATGACGCGGACCCACATGGAGGTCGGGATACTGCCGAGCGTAACCGTAGTAGCCGTCAGCGGGGTGTTGCTCCCGGTACGGCGGCAGACGACGTAGAGCTTCCCCTGCCCGTCCAGCCAGAAGCCGCCACCGGGGCCCCTTCTGGCCGGGCTCGTGGTGCCGAACATCTCGCAGATGACGTAGTCGTCCGTCTGCGGGAGGCTGATGCTGGTGAGGCGCCAGGTCGCAACCATGATGCTGCCCTGCGCAACATCGGAGACGATGTCCAGCTCCAGGCCGGCGCCCAGGATGGTGCCGCCAGAAGCGTTGAGGGCCTCGGCTACAATGCCGGTGCTGCCATCGGGGCCGAAAGTCGCAGCGCTGCCGCCGTAGCTGTCGAAGTCGGCGCCGTCGACAGTGCGAGTAGTGCCCGCGTCTGCACTCCAATCTGCCGCGGCCTCGTCGGTGAAGTCGACCGAGAAGACAGAGCTGGGAGCGGTGAGGCCGCCGGCTACTGCTGCCTTGCTCACCGCAAACGAGATGGACGCGGTCAACCCGTCCGCCGCGGTCGTCGTGTGCGTCACGAGCAGCGTGCTCCCCGCCGTCGGCTCTGGGACGCTCGGCGTGGTCGTCGCCGAGTCCGTGACCACCACAGGCAGGCCCGTGGTCGTGTCGACGGCCGTGGTTGCGACGCTGGCCCCGTCGTGGCTCAGGGTCGGCGTGTAGGCGCCGCTCTGGTCCGCGACGTTGCCCAGAGAGGAGGAGATTGTCGGGTCGGTGCAGGAGGGAGCGGCGCTCGGTGCAGCCGGGTACTCGAAGCCCTGGTTCGGGTAGGAGAGCGCCATCAGTCGGCCAAGCCTGCGCAGAGGAGGTAGCGGGTCGTGATGGCGTTGTCCGAGCCAGAGTCCGGAACAGGGCGCTCGTAGAAGGAGCCGCCAGCCGGGAAGCTGTACGGGATGCCGTCTGCGACGTAGTTGAAGACCTGGGCTCCGGCGGTGCCGTTCTCGAGGCGCCACGCCCCGGTAGCCGGGTCCGTCACGTTGCCCAGCACCGGGTCGACGGTGGAGCCGGACCCTGCGGTGAGGTCACCAATCTGCCCGAAGATGCGCCCCATCTGCGGGAGTTGGTAGACCCTCCCGCTGGAGTCGGTGCCAGCGAGCGGCACGGCGGCCTCGGTGGCGGTGCCGGCGCTGGTGTAGGAGATCGTGATCTCGAACTCGGCCCGAGACCCGCCATCGCGGGCGGTCTTCGTGGGTACTTCCCTCACCTGGAACGTGAACGCCATGTTTCACCCTGGAACGATGCGGTTTCAGAATAGCACGGCAATTTCCCCCGGTCCATGGTGGTTGCCACGTTGCCCGATGCGGCTACAGACAGCGTCAACCGCACGGAGGGACCCATGCGCACCACACTCGCTCTCGCCCTGACTCTCGCCGCCGGCTGTGCCGAGGCCCGCCTCGAAGACTCCGCCGCAGAGGCCGGGGATGCCTCCCCGTCCATGCTGGGCGCGTGGGGCATCCTCGCCCCGTTCCCGGTCTACTACCAGCTCGACCACTACACGCTCCGCAACCCCGCCTCACCGGCGTGGCCGCTGGTCACCCTCGAGCTGGACCAGGAATCCATCCTGCTCGGCGTCGACTACGAGACCACCAGCGGCGGCCGGTCGTGGGCGCTCGTCGACGAGTCCCCCAACGACTGCGAGCCCGCGGACGACGCCATCGCCTGCACTATCCTGGGCGAGCCTGCGGTCTTCCGCAACCGGAACGGAGGGTGGGAGGTGCCGACACGCTCCATGGCCTGGGGCGACGCGGTCTACGGCGTCACCTCAATCGCGGAACGGTAGCCGCATCAGCTCCAACGTGAGCAGCAGCCCGGTCGTGGTTGGCGTCCACGCCACCACACGACACGGCATCCTCGAGAGCGAGTAGTCGGAAGCCGTCAGCAGGACGCCCATCCCGGGCTGAATCCTGGCCTTGTCGTAGCGGACGCGCAGAGTCAGCTCAGCAACGGGGACGGCAGCCCTGACCACCTCGTCGGCCGCGATGAGTCCCGCTGTCGAGTCTCGCCAGACGAAGCGGCTCGAGATCTTGCTCTCGCCCCCCGACGGATTCGCCTCGAAGAGGCCTGAGCGGTGGGTCGTGGTGTCCCGCGCGGCCGAACCCGTCTGCGAGTAGAGGACCTCCTCGGCAGAGAGAGAGATGGAGCTCCCGTAGCCCTCCGAGACCGGCGAGTACGCGTACTCGACACGCACCGACGAAGAGAGGTCGGAGCGCGGCTTGACCAGCTTCGGACGGCCGACCTGCCAGCAGTCCTGTCCAACGGTGAGGTGGTCAATGCACTCGTGCTCGATCGGGGGCCGGCGCAGCAGCGTGAAGAAGTGCCCGCCGGGGCCCGGGGCCAGAGACAGCGGCAGGATGGGTAGAAGCTCGTCCTCGATGAACTCGGAGGGCTTCCCTTGGTCATCCCAGAATCCGTCTATGCGGTACCGGTCCAGCACATCGGCGGCGGAGATGATGCTGCCAAGGTCGTACTGGATGGTCGACCGCTCGGCCATCCACCGCAGATGGCTCGTGGCCTTGGTCCAGAGGGTGCCGTCGTAGGGGTCTGGGATGGCGCCGGCCTCTGGCCATGCCACGAAGATCTTGTCGCCGCCGTCGGTCGGGTCGTCGCCCGGCCCGCCGGCGTTGGTGGTGAAGCTCGTGTAGGTCTGCCCCAGGCCGTCCGTCAACTGGGCGAGCGTGTCCGAGCCGGTGTGGTTGCCGCCGTCGATGAGGTCAACAGTTGTCGAAGGCACGAAGCCACCGGCCACCATGACCTCATACCGAGCCCCGGACGTTCGCAATTGGAACGCTGGCGAGCCTGGAGCGCCGAGGCCAGGGCGGCCGAACGGCATCGGGTACCACCGCCCGTAGCAGCTCGTGATGGTCTGCAGAGGGCTCAGTGCAAGCGGCTGCGTCTTGGGACCGACCCGCCTCTCTGGGTCCAGGATGGTGCCGAGGTCATCCTCGGAGAGCTCTGGAGACAGCTGCGCCCGAACCGTCTGCCCTGGGAGCGCCAGCTCCTCGAGGTCGAGAAGCCCATCCATGACCACGGTGCGGGTCTCCCAGCTCCCCCCGCTCGGCAGGATGGCCAGCTCCGCGGTCGCCAGGTGGATGGGCACGCCAGCGAACCAGAGAGCAGCCAGGTCGCCTGGGAAGCGGAGCTGAATCGGAATCGACATCTCCTCAGCCGCGCCCGGCTCGGTCGCCAGCTCGATGGAGACATCCACCGAGACCAGCCCGGAGAGGTACTGCAACGGGCCGAACTCGGCCGACTCCACCGAGACCGCGGAGTCGGCGATGCGGTACACCGTGCGGCCGATCTTGAGGCTCAGCAGCCAGCGGTAGCCGGGGGCCAGCGCAGAGCGCCCGAGCAGCATCATGTCACACCCTCCAGCGTGATGGCTGGCACTCGCTGCAGCTGGCCATCGCCCTCGTCACCGACGATGTTCTCGTAGGTGACGCGGCGGGGTCCCTGGGCATAGAGGTACTGGTGCCGATGCAGGAGCATGTAGGAGTCAGGCGGTCCACGGACGATCTCGTGAATGAAGAGCACCGAGCCATCCCGCCCCCCGACGCGGTCCAGGAAGCCGCGCAACATGGCGACCTGCCCCGCGCGGTTGTTGGTCGGGACCGCCCCAGAGCTGGCGGAAGCAGACCAGAAGGGGGCGTCGTAGGGGTCTGCGGTCCAGGTCGGGTCCGTGAACGCGATGCGCAGCTGCTCGCCCGTCGGACCAAGCTGGCGAGTGAAGACCGCCCCGTCATCGGCCCGGGTCTCTTCCACGGTGTCAGTCGCTCGCCGGCTCCACCCGTAGGACGGGCCGCGCAGAAGCTCGAGGTCGAAGAGCTGCAAGATCCCGCACTGGTGGTAGTTGGGCACGTTGGCCTGCGAGTCCCAGACCACCTGGAAGCCGGCGTAGTCCTGCCCCAGGAGGTAGCAGACCAAGACCCCGTTCGGGCTCCAGATCTCGCCGTTGGATGCACCAGACGTGGCCTCGGTGCCTGTCACACCCTCGAGCGGGAGCACCAGCGGCGGGCCGCCAGTGCCGGACGGGTCCAAGCATCCGCCGCGGTGCTTCCCAATCCTGCGCAGGTTGTTGGGTCCAGTCGGGCCCAACTTGAATGTGCCCCCCTCGAGTTCATTGTCGCCTACCCAGATGGTTGAGCCGCTCTTCGTCGGGCGCACCGTGTTGCCGTAGCGCGACCACGACAGCCCCGTCATGCCCGAGGCCATGTCGATGGAGCCCAGGCTCGCCCACGCGCTCGACTGGTAGCCGTAGAGGGTGCCCGTCCGGCTGGTCGCGTTGAGGATGAGCAGCGCTACCGCGTCCGAGATGGGACGGCTCTCGTCGTTGCCCAGGATGGTGGGGTGCGCTGCGCACGCGATGGAGACAGCCGCCGGTGGGCTTGCCGTCGCGCCACGCCACACCGCCCGAGGGCTTCGTGACTCGCCAGCGAACAGGTTTTCGACTCCGAACTCGGCGACACCGGTGAGGGAGTAGGTGTCGCCCGTGCGCCCCGGGCCTCCGTACCAGTTGAGGTAGATGCCGTCGGTCATCCACATCGGCGCCGAGGAGATGGGCCGCCCGGCGAAGTCGTCGGGGACGGTCCTCGAGTAGAGAGACGTTCCGCCGATCTCAGCCTCGCGACCGTAGACGAGCCGCCGAATCCAGTAGGCGATCGTGCTCGTGTCCACCGTGCCGATGGTCAGGACGGCCCCGGTCAGAGAACCGGTGGTGAGCGAGTCCGTGGAGGCGATGGTCTGCCAGTTGCGGTCGTCGCCGTACTCGTCGAGTTCGCGGGCCTGGGCGACGCACTCCCGCCCGTCAATCCAGAGGCGAAGCTGCAGCTTCGTCGCGCTCCCCAGGGTCATCTGAGAGCCGACCTGTGCGCCCGCCTCCTCGTCCCAGAGGGCCAGGGTTGTGGTCCCGGTCACCACGCCCACCCGGATGTGGGCCTGGGTGTCGAAGCCGACCGTTGAGTTCCGCAGGCCCAGGATGCACTGGTCTGCCGTGAGCCCCGTCGCAGAGAATCCCGAGTCGATCTCGATGTCCATCTCCACCAGCAGGGCGCCACTGCCCGGCACGCTCACCGACCAGTTGAGCTGGCCGCTCGTGGTGGAGACCTTCTGCCCCTCAGCCTCGATGGCGGTGCTTTGGGTTCCGCTGGTGTTCTTGGTCAGTCCGCAGGACGACAGCAGGGACAGCGGGAGCCACGAGTAGGTCATCGTTGCCCGGTAGTCCGAGCGGATGGAGGCGCCCTTCGCCGGGAGCTCCGCCGTCGACCAGCCGCCCAGGTGCCATAGGAAGAGGTCGGGCTGCGGGATCGTCTGGAACCAGTTGGAGGCGACCACCAGCCGGCCAGAGGTGGCGCACATCGACACGCCGTAGGGGAAGACCGTCGAGACGGAGAGCGCGCCCATGGTGAACACGTCGACCGGCGTGTCGCCGAAGACGGCGGAGTCGGGGGTCGCGATGGGCTGCCAGGTCAGGCCAGCGTCGGGGCTGCGGTACATCGTGAAGGCGTTGTCGTAGGCGCCGCCGGCCGTCGTCTCGGCCTTGAGCATCAGGTAGATCGCCCCGTCCTCGTCTGTAGTGGCGGCGATCTCGGAAATGCAGATGTTCGACGCGACTCCGCGGACCTCCCAAGCCAACGAGAGTGCGGTCTGGTCGCTCTCGTCGAGGGGTTGCCCCGCTCCGGAGAGGAGGGCGAAGTAGACCTGCGAGTCGGCACCGCCGAAGTAGCAGATCACGAACTGGTCACCGACAACGGCGACATCACACCGGCCCTCGTAGACCGTCGGGCCCGCTTCGGTCTGGTACACCGACTGAAACGTCGCTGCGCCATCCGAGGAGACGCACTGAATCATGTGGTTTCGCGGGTCGTCCGTGTCGTGGGCGATGACCTCCGCAGCGAGCAGGATGGTGCCCAGACGCGAGACGGCGCCGCGGAGGCGCCCGGTGTCGAATCCGGAGGCCGCCGAGCCTGGGCTGCCCGAGCAGTCGACGGAGAGGCCGGCGTAGCGCTGGTGCAGCTGCCACGAGCTCGAGCCGGCGGGGCGGCGGTAGGTCGTGAGGTAGGCGACAGCCTGGTCCGAGTCGTAGCCCCAGAACACCAAGATCACGTCACCCGACGGCATGACCAAGAGGCACGGGTGCGGCTCCTGGGTGAACGCCGACGACTGCGAGAGCACCTGCACCGTTGTCTGGGTGCCGTCCATCGCGAGCGCGTTGACCTCCACCGTGTAGGTGGTGCTGACCCCGTTGGAGCGCTCGCCAACGTAGGCAGTCAAGATCTCGCCGCTGGCTGTCGCGGCAACGTGCACCTGGTCGGTCGACTGGATGCCGGTGGCTGCCCCGACATCAATCCAGAGCGGCGTGTAGCCCGTGCACCACGAGGGCGGGTCCCAGCCACGATAATAGGTGTCGGCCTGACTGGCGTACTTCCAGAGGCTGCCCGGCCCGTTGGGGCCAGGGAAGCCCGAGCGCGAGACCCGCGTCGCGTAGTTGATGACCTCCGACGGGGATCCGCTCGCCGTGAGAGCGAAGCCCCCCTGCTGGTCTGCCGTGACCTCGGGGGGCCGAGGCGTCTGCTCGGTGATGCTGGACTCAGCCAGCCAGAGGTTTCCGTGCTGCCAGACCTGCGACGGTGAGCCGAGGGCCCGATACCGACTCTGTGAGATGTCCGTCGCCATCCTACGCTCCCCTCTGTCCGACAGCGCCAGAGCGGCGTGTCTCGCGCAGCATACGCCGGGCGCCCGGCGTCATGGTCAGTTCTACCCGCGCTGGGCGCGCGGCGCCGCCCTCGAGCCGCTCGCGGATGCCGTCGGCGCCTCCGAGGTCCTGTGTGGTCTGCCGGTCCATGACCGACTCCCCGGGGAGGACTCGTGCGAGCTGCTGGTCTGGCGTCTGCGCCATCGGCGTGGAGGGCTGCCCACCTGGAAGGACCGTCCCGCCGATGTCGAAGGTCTGGGCGGTCGGCGGCTTGGCGACCGCGACCTGGGCCAGCGCGTTGCCGTATCCTGCGGTAGCCGCCGCAAGCGCGAGGCCGCGAGCGAAAGGCACCGGGATGGCCAGCGCCCGCATGATGCCGACGCCATACTCGAAGTTGATCTGAGCAATGGACAGCGCCTTGAACGCCGTGAAGAGCCCCTTCGCCGCCTTGTTGCCCGCGTTGGCGGCGGCCTGGGCTGCCAGCCCGAAGCTCTGGGAGAAGGCACCGGCGGCGGCGCCAGCATTCGAGACGATGAGCTGCTGGCGGGCCTGGGCAGCTGCGCGGGCCTCTTCGTCGGCGCGGGCGCGGGCCTCGCGGATCTGCTGGATGGCGTCGAGTTCGAGCTCGGTCATCGCCATCGCGGCCTCTTGCTGCACGATCTCATCTTCTGCGCGTGCATCGGCGATGGCCTGGATCTTGTCCAGTTCCGCTTGTGCGGTCGTCCGGATCTGCTGCTCTTCGGTCATCGCGGCGAAGGCAGCCTCGCGCTGGCGCTCCGCAAGGCTGGCTCGGATGGCCTCCAGTTCCGAGAGGGCTACCGCCTGCTCGTCGATGGCCTCGGTTTCCGCCTTGATGGCCTTACGACCACCACCGCCATCGTCCTCGTCATCTTCGCCACCTGGGAGCACCTGGGTCCCGCCCCGATGCTGCATCAGCGACTGGTTGATGGAGTCCGCCCACTGCGCGCCGCGTCCGAGGTTTTCTGCGAGCTCGCGGTAGCGCTCAGCCGCATCGAAGCCGCCCAGGTCCTCGGCGACCTCGCGGGCATACTGGCGGATCTCGTCTGCTGCTCGGCGGCGAGATTCCTCCATCTCCTGGAACCGGGCGGCGACATGCCCCAGGCCGGCGAACTCTGCCATGTCGCCAAGCAAGCCCAGCGCCTCAGCGGCCAGTTCCCGCATAGAGCCTACAGCCTCTCCGAACGCCAGAGGAATCGCGGCCACCCCCATCTTGGCGCCCTGGATAGCCATGTCGACGAGGTCCATGCCGTCGACCAGAAGGCCAGCCGTAGAGATCGCCGTCTGCAGCGCCGCGACGAAGCTCGAGCCCACCGTCGACGCGATGGACTGGATGGTGTCGCGGTTGTCTTCGATGAGGTCGAGCAACCCGCGGGCGGCTGCCTTCGCCGCGTCGAAGGTGCCCTCTGACGCGACCGCCATCTCGAACTTGGTCCACTCGTCCTGCAGGTTGCTGATCAGCCCGGCCATGGTCTTCGACATGCGCTCGGTGCCCCCCGCGATCTTGCCGTCGGGGTCGGTGAGCGTGTCGATGAGTGCGGCGCGGAACTCCTCCGCGCCCATTTCGGTGGCCTTCATGCCGGTGCGCATCTCCACCATCGCGAGCACGCCCCGCTCTCGGAGAAGGTCGGCGGAGCCCGCACCAGCCGTCAGGGCCTTGCCTACGGCCTGGGCGCTCTGCTCCAGGTCCATCCCCAGCGCTCCCGACAGGTCCATGACCGCGGTGCGCAACTCCCCCGCGTTCTGCCCGTAGCTCTCCAGGACCGCGTCAGCGCTCACCAGCTGCTCGAGGTTGAACGGGGTGGAGCTGGCGACCGAGAAGAGTTCGTCCAGCCTGCGCCGGCCCTCACCAGCACCGCCCAGCACGGTGGCGAGGCGGGCCTCGAGGGTCTCGAACTTGGCCGCCTGCATGACCGCAGAGGCGCCCAGACCGACCAGCGCGGTGGATGCCGCCCCGATGGCCGAGGCCGTCGCCAGGAAGGCAGCCTCGGCGGCCTGGGCCACCCTGTCGACCTTGCCCGGGACCCCGCGAAGCGCGCGGTCGAACGGGCCCGTGTCGAGTCCGAGGGTGAAGCTCAGGGAGTCAGCGATGGCCATGGTGCCTCACTTCGGGGGCTGCTTCGGGGTGTAGGCGCCGGAAGACTCGGCCCGGAAGTGCTCGATGTGCATGTCGACCAGAGGGCGCGGGAGCGCGTAGAACTCCATCGGGTCCAGAATACCGATCTTGCCGATAAGAAGCATGACCATCTCCAGCCCGGTCAGGGGGACGGTGCTCCCGGCCCTTGGGAGTTTCCCGATGCGGCGTCTCGCGCCATGCGGTTGGCCATGCGCACCCGCTCCACGCTCTCGTTGGCCGCCATGACCTCGCCGTAGAGGTGTGCGACCTCGGCGGATGTCAGGCCGGCCTCCTCGCACTCTGCGAAGATGCGGTCGGCGGTCGACTCCCAGGCCGCGGAGGTAGTGGTCCGGGCGGGGAGCTTGACATCGAAGGCGTCGGGGCCAGGCTCCAGCGCCTTCGCGAGGATGAGCACAGCCAAACGGTTCTTGTAGGCCATCTTCGCGCCGGCGCCGACCGGTACCGGCTTGCCGTTGAGGTAGCGCTCGGGCTCGTCGTACTGCGCTTGCAGGCACTCGATCCAACCCGGCGGGAGGGTCGAGACCTCGAGGCTGATGGTTTCGGGCTTGCCGTCCACAACCCGGGAGACCGAGATGGTGGAGACAGCGGGTGCGGAGAATCGTTGGCGCATGGGTCCCTCCGTGCGCTGGTGAGGGCGAGAGCCCCGGGGAGGGGACTCCCAGGGATGGGCAGCCCCGGGGCCCCCGCGAGAATCAGCTGATGGTCGCGGCGTTGATGTGCGCCACGAAGTTGGCGGCGCATCGAACGAAGTTTTCCTGCTCGTCGTAGGCGAGGTCAGTCACGCGCAGGTGGTCCAGCTCGACGCTCTGGCTCGCTCCGCCCGGCTCGGGCGTGTTGAACACGGCGACGATCTTGATGGTCTGCGCGTTGCCGTCGCTGCGACTGGTGTTCGAAGAGGCGGGGCCCGTGAACAGGATGAAGTCGCGCGGCGTGGCGGCGGTGGCGCCAGACCAGGACTGCACCAAAAAGTCGAAGGAGCCGGTGACATCGACATCGGCGCTCTCGACCAGCACCGGCGTACTCTGCCGGCGCCCACGCGAACGGGCCTCGGAGTACTCGCGCTGCGACTCCGTGAAGGTCAACATGCTCTGCTCGAAGGTGAGCACCAGGCTGCTGCCCGACCCGTCGTAGAGGGTGACGGTCCCGCCGCCGGCGAAGCACTTCGGGACCCCTGAAACGTTGTGCACGGCCATGTGGCCCTCCTACGCCGCGAGGCGCTCGAAGTAGATGCCGCGGGCGGTCACCCGGCGGCGGATCCACCCATTGACGTTGCCGATGTCCTGCAGCGTCGGTGGCGGAGTGTGGAAGATCAGGGACACGCCAGCCACGGCGGCAGGGGCGTCCGGGTTGGTGTAGTCGTAGAGAGGCAAGTCGGCGTTGGCCATGGCGGCCCGACAGAGCGACGCGATGCGGTCAGCGGCCCAGAGGTTGACCTGGTCCGTGTTGCTGCCGTCCGGCGCATGAACATCGAGCAGCAGGTTCACCGGCACCCGGTTGGTGTAGACGCCATCCACCTGCCCGGCGGGCGACGGGGGGAGGTCCAGGAAGCCGACCCGAATCCATGGGGCGGAGCGGTCAAGGTTCGCCCGCATGGCCTCCGCCGGCACAAGGTCGGCGCCCAGATCTTGCCCGCGGAGGAACTCCCACACGGAGGCTCGGACCCAGTCGGCGCGCTGGCTGGCGTGAAGGCTCACGAGTTCCCCCAGCGGAACTGCAGCTCTTCCTGGGCGGGCCCCTTGGGGCGGGGCACGTTGCGGCGGGCGAGTTCCATGGCGCGCGTCAGGTGGTTGCCGGGAGCCATCTTCTCGGTGCCGTACTCGACGAATGCCCCATACTCGACGTTGTTGGTGACCTCGAGGGCGGTCTCGTTGCGGCGCTTGATCCACCGTCCTTGACCGTCGCGAGGCTGCGCCGATGCCGTGGAAGGCCCCGGGACATCGATCCCGACATCCTCACCACCAGCACGCCACGCGGCCCGGTAGCGGCCCGTGTCGACGCGCTTCGGGTTGCCGCCCTCGCCCGTGGTGATGCTGACGACCGTGTCCCGCAGCACATCGAAGCCAATCTTCCGCAGCACCGTCTCCCGCGCTTCGGGCATCTGCCGAAGGAAGCGGGAGAGCGCTCCGTTGAGCCGGCGCTGGCTGTAGGCCAGCTTGATGGCGCGGTTGGTCGTCATGCTCGCTCAGGCATCCTCGCCGGCGACGAAGACCTGGTAGTTCATGTTGTCGTTGGTCTGGATGGCGATGGTGTCGGCGCTGCCCGCGGTGACGGTGACGCCGTCCACGGGGGAGACCCACACCAGCAGCCCAGAGGGGCCAAGCGTCAGGGTCGGGTTGGTGCCACCCAGGAGGCCTGCCACCGGGTTGGAGCTTCCTTCCTTGAGGATGACGTTGTCACCCGTCGCGGTCGCGAGGTTCTCAAGGACGAGGACCTTCATGTCGGTCAGGGCCAGCATGTCGCCGTTGAAGATTGGCAGCGACCCGGCGAGGTCGAGGTCCTCGCTGGTGTTGTTGAGCGCGCGGGTCTGGTCCCACCAGAACTGCCCGATGCTGTCGGTGCCGGTCCCGTCGGTGAACTGCTTGTCGTAGTCGAGGAGCACGACCTGCTTAGCGCCGTCGGCGCCGCGAATCATGCCGGAAACCCTGACCTCGACGCGGAGGCCCTCGATAGTGCTTGCCATGGTGTCAGCCCCCGGCCCGTCGGGCCACGATGTCGAAGTGGGCGCCCAGCACGTCTCGCTGGACGGTGATCACGTCCCACCGCTCGCCGGTGGTGGTGTCGTAGATGGCTGTGGTCTCGTCGGGTGTGCTGGTGAGCGACGCCGACGAGACGTGGTAGGAGGTGTCGCCCATCTGGTAGAGGCCGCCAGAGCGCTCCACGTCCTTGGCCGACAACGGCGCGCGGTGGCAGGTGACCGTGTCCGAGGAGTTGGTCGCCTGGAAGGCGCCGGTGCGCGCGTCGAAGCTCTGCCCGCTGGCGTACCTGATCTGCACGGAGACACCAGTGTCGGGGTCGTCGCACATTCCGCGGATGTCTGCGGTCATGTGGACCACCTCCGCGGGAGTCAGGAGGCCGGCGGGAAGCTGGTTCACGCGCTCACGTCGATGTAGAGCACGAGCAGCGTGTCGCCGGTGGTGTCGGTGCCGCCCGTGTTGTTGATCGTGTTGGCTCCCGTGATGCTGAACTCGCTGGTGCGGCTGGTGGGCACGCCGCTGGCGAACTCGATGACCGAGACCAGGACATCATCAGCCGCAACACCGGTGACCGTGTGGTCTCCAGCTGCGCCGCCCGCGATGGTGGCGTCCTTGATCTGGCCGCCGCGCACGGTGGCGCCACCGATGACCGCAGAGGCGGCCGTGACCGAGGTCGTGGCCACGAGGGCGTTGGCCGTCGCGGTGCCACTGTGGGTCGCGTTGCCGTCGTCCTCGAGCAGGTGGGTCGTGGTGCCTGCGGCGTTCTGCAGCTCGAACTGGTCGGACATGAGGGGCTCCCGAGGGTCAGGACGGAGTCACAAACCCGGAATCGAAGGGCTGTAGGGCGGGGAAGGTGATGCCGATGCTCGGCATGTTGGCGCCCAGGTCGGCCGCCAGCCGGTCGAGGGCGGCGAGCGCGGCGCTGTCGTCGTAGGACATGCCAGGCACGGTGAACTTGCGGGCGCGGCGAGCGCGGTCCATGCGCAGGACGTTGATGCCCTCGCGCGCCCCGCCATCGACGCTACCGCCCTTGGTCAGGAAGTAGTCGATCTCGGCGTCCTCGAAGGCGTAGGCCTCCGAGTTGGTGTCGGCGAGGCGAAGGCGAAGCTGGCCGCGGTCGGTCGCGAGATCGTAGGTGAACGCCATCAGCTGGCCTTGCCTCGCCCGCGAGTGGGCGAGGCCTTGCCGCTCAGCCCCTCAAGGGCCGCGAGGATGGAGTCCTGCGTCGCCTCGATGGAAGCCAAGCGGGCCTTGATGTGCTCCACGCTCTCGGTGAGGTCGATCTCGACCCGCAACGAGGCCTTGACCGCTTCCTGGAGCGCCTCGTCGAGGAGCTGCGCAGGGCTGCCGAGGTCGCGGAGTTGCTGGATGTCGGGCAGGAGCCCCTCGCGGAGCTCCTCGGCGGTCGCTGGGTTGAGCATGGGTCCCTCCAGGCTCGGGTGCTGGTGGGCGAGATGTCCCGCCCACCATGGTCATCAGGTGGCAGCGCCGTTGCCGTTGACCCATGCGCGCCAGTCCGCGACGGCAAAGCCGACGGCGATCTCGGAGCTGACCATGAACGCGCGGCGGTCCTCGTCGTACCAGGAGCGGAAGTCGGGCTCGCCCTCGTCGTAGTAGATGACGCCGCGAGACCCAGCCTGCGGCCCACAGCTCCCCAGGAACCACGGGGTCGAGGAGGTGAGGTAGCGCCAGACGATGGGCTCGACGGCGTTGAAGTAGGGGTTGGCGTCGTTCTGGGCGGTGCCGGGCTGCTGCGCAGACATGAGGATCTTCATAGCGGTCGCCCGGAGGGCGGGCGGCACCAGGAGGTGCGTCGCCGGCATGTCGATCTTGTTGTCCTTCTCGTCCTTGGCGTTGGTCGAGGTGAGCAGGGTCATAGCGGTGTCGAAGGCGTTGGCACTCAGCGCGGTCGAGTCCACCACGTTGCCGTAGGTGGTCCCGGCCTTGTTGACGTGCGCGGCCCCGAAGAAGGACTCGCCGTCGTAGATGACCTTCGGGTAGGGGTCGGCCTCGCCCGGGTAGCTCTGGTCGAAGTAGGTCGCGTCGCCGGCGTTGAGGCGGCCCTTGTTGAACAGTCCAGCGGCGAGCTCTTCCTTCATGGTGGCGAAGGAGCGGCCCCAGTTGGCGGTGTTCGTGCGGACGTAGTTGCCGATTCCGACCGCGTCCATGGACTCGGCGACCTCGACTGGGATGGAAAGCTTCTTCGCGTAGCGCTTGATCGCCATGCGGACCGTGAAGCCCTCGCCGTCGGTGACCTCGGCGATCTGCTGGCCGGGGCGCCGGCGGACCGGGGCGCCGCTGCCCTGGAGCGTGGTCTCCTTGTGGCCGTAGGGCGCCGCAGTGGCGATCTCGACGCGCGTCATGATCCGGGGGTGGACCATGTCGATGGAGCGGTAGTTGTCGAGCAGCACGTCGATTGCGGCGCGGCTGCTGATCTGCTGGAACTCAGAGGGAGAAAGGGGCATCGGTCAGACTCCTCAGACCACGCCGGCGTAGCAGGCCGACTTGACCCGGCTCACCAGCAGCTTGTTGTTGTCGACATCGACGCCGACACAGAGAAGACAGTCGTCGGTGGAGGCGTCGATGTTGACCGACTGAGCGCCGCCCACATCCATCGTGGTGCCCACGAGAGCCTGGGAGACGGTGCCGGCGTCGGGATCGAAGCGGTAGACGGTCTCGCAGCTCACATCCACGAGGATGGTCACGTCGCCGTCTGCGCTGGGGCTGGTGACGCTGTCCTGCGCGATGCCGACGGGGAGCTCGCCGGCGCTGGCCTGCTGGATGTAGCCAGCCGTGGCGAGCGAGACGAAGTCGCCCTTCGAGATGTCGGCGCTGGAGCTGTCGACGGGCATCGGCAGCAGGATCGGCGTCCCGTAGACGAGACAGTTGTCGGTGGACATGGGCTCTCCGGTCAGGATGCCTGGCGGCGCTGCCGCTGCATCAGGGTCTTTTCGATGTCGGCCTGGGAGAGGCCGGGGTACTTGGGCGCAAGGCGGACGGCCTCAGCCTTGACTTCAGGGGGCACGTTGAGGTCGCTGGTCGGGCGCGTTCCGCCGCGTGTTCCAGCGGGGAACGTCGGCGACTCGGCCAGCGTCTTCTTGATGGTCGCGATCTGCGCGGCCTTGGCCTCAGCGTCGAGACCAGCCGGCACAAGGGCGCGGTAGGCCTCGGGGAGGGCTTCGATGGCGGCAGCGTTGGCGGCTTCGAGGCGCTCCAGCCGAGCGGTCTCGCGGGCCTCGAGCTGCTCGAGCTTGGCGGCCAGCGCGTCGCGCTCGGCCTTGGTGCCCTGGTAGAGCTCGTCGAGCTTGCCGGCCTCGCGGGCGGCCTTCTCTTCGGCTTCCTTGGCGGCCTGGGCCCTCTCGGCCTCGATGGCCGCCAGGCGCTGCTCCAGCTCGGCGGCGCGCTTCTGCTCTGCGGCCAGCTTGGAGGTCAGGTCATCGGTGGCCGGCTTCGGCTCAACCGCAGCGGCCGGAGCGGGCGCGGGGGCCGGCTCCGCAGCGGGGGCTGGCGCTGGCGCTGGTGCAGGATTCTGCGTCGACATTGGGGCACTCCTTGCCCGTCCCCGGGCTGTGCTGTGGAAAGCCTACCGCGAGTCGTTCCATAGTGCAACGGTCATCGGTTCACTCTGGAACGTCGGGCGCGACTCGGTCCGGGTAGAGGCGGCGCAGGTCTCCGAGGGACAGTGCCCGCCCACGGTCGGAGAGGTCGCGGAGGGCCAGCTTGCGGCCGCGCCACAGCCGAGCCCGCGCCTTCCCGAGCACGGCTTCCTGGACTGCCTGTGGTTGCCGGCGAAGCCAGGCGTCGTAGCTCATGTTCTCGGCGCGGCTCCCGTCCATGCGGCGGCGCGTGGCATCGTCTGGCGAGTCGATGCCCAACTCTCGCCAGCTCTTGGTCACTGGGGCCAGGAAGCACCTGCAGCGCGGGTGGATGGGTGGCGCAATGAACGGCGGCGCCTTGGGGTCTTCGCTGTCCATCGGCCGGCCGTTGGGCCCCAACGGGTAGACCACCATGTGACGCGGGGCGCAGACCGGGCAGGTCCGGCTGTCGAGCGTCGCGAGGTACTGGACGGCCTGAATGATGTCGCTGTTGGCCTGGTAGGTGACCAGCGCCGAATCCGTGCTGACCCGCTGGATTTCGGTCCGCGCGATGGTGGTGAAGCGCCCCTTGTAGGTCTCCGTGAGGCCAGACACGTCCTCGAGCAGCTGGGCCGCGTTCGGCATGGAGGAGCCGGAGATCACAGCGTCGGCGACGGCAGCGCGCACCGCCTGCTCCGCTTCGACGATGTCCCGGGCGAGGCGGTCAGTCCAGCGCAGCCCACCGATAGGGCTCGTGATGGACACCAGCGCGTCGGAGGCTGGCACCGAGGCCACCGCGATGCCCTCCGCGCCCAAGGCGGCGGGGAGGCGGGCCTCGATGCGGCTCGCCGTGATGCGCAGCTCCGTCTCCCGCACCTCCGACAGCCGCTCGGTGAGCACCTCCGCGATCGTGCGCTCTGCGGCCTGCAAGGTGGCGCGGAAGGCAAGCTGCGCCTGCTGGTACCGGAAGCGCTCGGCGGGGGTCAGCGAGGTGCGGCCCGACCGCTGGAGCCGGCGGAGGCGCTCGATCTCCGCCTTGAGCGGGGCGACGGTCTCCTCCCACAGATCGACCACGTCCCGTGCGGTGCCCGCTTCGTAGCGGAGGAGCCACAGCCGGTGACGGGTGAAGTCCTCAGCCAGCTGCTGGTTGATGCTGTCTTCATTCATGCGCGCACATGGCGGAGTAGCGCCGCCCCGGTCGCGGTCTTCTCGAAGCGGTCAGCCCAGGATGGGTCTACCTTGCGGACGGCGCGCAGGGCTCCGAGCACGATGTCGTCGCCCCCCCACCCGTGCCAGGCCTGCCAGCCCTTGCCCTCGTCGGCCCAGGTCGCGCCCTGCTTGTCCTTGAGATGGCGCGCAAGGTACCGCAGGGCCCGCTTCGTGGTGCGGATGGAGAGCGGGCGGCCGTTCTTCAGGTCCCGTGCGCGAGCGAGACCCACCGGGGTCATGCCGCGCTGGCTCGGCGGCTTTGAGTCGCGCACCTCCAGCGCCATGCCCCCGTTTCGCTGGGCTGCCTCGCCGGGGGTCCAGGTCGCGTCGTCCATGGCGGCCGTAGACTCGCGGGCCTTGGCTGCTCGACCCTGGGCGGCGGCGCGAGACCGGGCACGGCGGCGGCCAGCGTCATCCCCTGGCGTGTAGCGGTAGCGCTTGCCCCGCTCGCCCCACCGGTAGAAGGGGCCCTCGTCGTCTCGGCCGCGGGTGACGGGCATGGTCAGTCTCCGAAGCCGAGTGCGGCGCGGAGGTCTTCGGTGTCGTCCTCTTCGGCGCGCTCCTCCTCCCCGTCGGCCAGCACCGCGGTCGCGTCGCTGAGGATGGCGAGGGCGCGGCCGACGATGTCCGCGCGCTCCACCTCGCTTGCTTCCTCGAGGCCTGCGAGCAGCTCGGAGACCTCGCGGAGGTCGTCGCCCACCGTCTCTGCCGTCTCCAGCATCGCCGTCAGGTTGTCGACCATCTGCTGAGCCTCTGGCGGCGCGGTCGGGTCGACTCCGCCGAAGGTGTTCTGCGCCATGCCCGCGCGGTCCTGCGCCTCGGTGGCGTAGGTCTCTGGGTCTTTCGCTTTGTCGATCACGCCCAGGGTCTGCAGGTGCCTGACGTAGTCTCCGGGGGTGATCATCCCAGCCTGACGGACGATCTCCAGCGCTTCGAGCTCGGCCTTCTTGTCGGATGGCAGCACCGGGCCCGCGACGAAGCGGTAGACCGGCCGGTCGGGCTCGAGGTGAACCCCGCGGTCCATCGCGACCGCCATGTCTACTGCGCGGGCGAGCTCCGGGAGGATGTTGCCGCGGACCTTGAGGATGCTGGCCACGTAGGCGGCCGACAGGGTCCGGAGTGCCTCCCCGGACGCGCTGGCTCCGCCAGAGAAGACCGCGAAGACCGGGAACGTCTGCCGCACCCGGTCGAGGCACTTGTCGACGGCGAGCAACAACTCCTTGATGGGGTTTCCGCTCGGCTCGAGGTAGCCCAGCTCTGCGTTGGCCGGGAGGCTGTGCATCCATGTCCCGAAGCGGCCCACGTTGCGGTTGGTGGTGGTCGCCCCGGGTGCGCCGCCCAGGGACGCGCCCTTGAGGTAGGGCATCGGGGCGCCGTAGCGCGTCGCGATGGCGTGGACCTGGGCGACCAGCGAGTCAGCCGCCGCGAGAACCGACAGGATGCCGAAGCCAGCCCCGACGCCGTGCCCCGGCTGGTCGGTCTCGCCCCACACGAGGTTCACGAACGGGACGTGGCCAAGGTTGTGGGCGCCGCTCTCGCTGGGCACCGGGTCCCCGTTCATGCTGACCGTGATGGTCTCGGGCGTCAGGATCCGGGTGTAGATGTTGAGCGTCGCCCCCTCGCCACCAGACAGCGAGGCGATGGCATCTCCGCCCTGGTCCAGTTCTTCCGCCGTGAAATACTGGTTGGTGATGGCGACGCGCCGGACCTCGGTGTCGGTCGCGTCGTCGAAGACCACCGCGTAGATGCGCGGGTCTCGGAAGACCATCTTCGTGCGGTAGGGGGCGGAGCTCTCCATGCGAACCAGCTCGATGCCGCACCGCCCGGGGCCCGCGCACGCCCATCCGATTCGGCTCAGCTGGTTCGCGAAGTTGCTGCGGCGCAGCACCGCCTCCCCTTCCTGGATGGTCCGTTGCTCGAGGCCTGGGTCGCGCTCGGTGTCCGCTTGGTCCAGGAGGTCGCCCTGCAACTCCAGCGACAGCCCGCCACCAAAGAGGGATTCCGCGCCGCGTTCCACAATGAACACGTAGTCTCGGAAGACACGATGGGTGCGCGCGATCTCGTTGCCCCGCAGGTCCATCGCCGAGAACAGGTGGTAGGCCTCTGCCTCTGCGGCGCTGTATGGCTGCATCTGGAAGGCATCGATCCTTCGCTGGTAGGCGTCTCGCCACTCCGCCTCGGTCGTTGGGTACCGGAGCGGGCTGGCGGAAGTGTCAGGCCAAGTCGTGGTCATGTCGGCTCCGTTTCATTCTGGAACTCCAGCGTATCACCATGGAACGGCCACAGTCGGCATCTCGTCTTCGCTGAGGCTCCAGCGCATCAGCATCTGGGAGGCGGCGTCGCAGTCGTCGTCGTGGGAGACGGCGGGGAAGGCGCACCACTGACCTACCACCTCCTCGACATCTGGCATCAGTCGGGCGTCCGGCAGAACGATGGCGCCCGCCTCCGCGTCGCGCTCCAGGTAGACGAAGCGGGCGGCCTTGCTCGAGTCCTTGCCGGGTGTGTGGGTCGTCGGGTTGAACGGCACCAGGAAGCTGTAGCGGTCCTTCCTCATCTGCAGGTAGGTCGTCCCGTTGGCCTGGTCTTCAATGTAAACGATGCCGGCGGTGCGCTGGACTGCCCACGTCCACTGCTCGACCAGGGCATCGAGCGCGCGCTCGAACTCCGGGTAGGTGAACCGCTGGTGGACGCGGGCGAGCAGATGCCGCTTCCCACCGGTCCGGGCCCAGACGTGGAGCGCGTGGTAGTCGCTGTTGGTCTCGCGCTTCTTCGCTGCGTCGACGGAGATCGAGACCTCGTCTGCAGTCTTCGCGATGTCGGCGGGGTCGCACTGGTAGCGCTCGGCGAAGTGGGCGCGCTTGACCCGGCCGCCCTCGACGCGCCCAGGGCGCTGTTGGAGCTGGGCGGCGGCCTGCCCGAAGCCCGCACGGTTGAGCTTGGTCTTGAGCTTCTCGACCTCTTCGCGTGGGAACTTCGCGGGGAAGAGCAGCTCGCCCGGCTCGGTGCGCGGGTCGTCTGGGTGGATGTGCGGGTGGTCGGGGTCGTACTCCATCGGCAGGCACACGATCCTGCAGCCACCCTCGCGGATGGCGTGGCCGGCCGGGTCGTTGATGTGGAGTCGCTGCATCACGAGGAGATGCCGAGCGGTCCCGAGGTCGTTGACGCGCGTCGAGAGCACCGCGTCGATGTTGGTGTTGACCTCTTTGCAGCGGCGCTCGATGGCCTCTGGTGAGCCGAGCACCACCTCTTTCACGTCCATCGGATCGTCGATGTCGAGGTCGTCTCCCCGCTTGCCAGTCGCCCCGGAGCCGAGGCCGAGGCACTGGCGGAAGCCGCGCTCGGTCGTCTCGAAGTTGACGCGCTGGTTCTGGTCATGGCTGAGGCGCCAGGGACGATCTCCCCGCGCCTTGGCCGCCGCGTCTGCCAGCGCGATGTACTCCGGATCTGTCACGATCTGCCGAGTCCGGCGGCTGTCGCGCGTGGCGAGGTCGGTGTCCTTGCTCAACACCAGCTTGCGGCGCGAGGGGTTGTGCAGCCACTCCCAGGCGGGCGCGAAGACGAAACAGGCCAGCGACTTCATGCAGCCCGGCGGCATGTTGATGACCAGGCGGCGGTGGTCTGGCGACCCCATCGCTCTGGCCTGGAGTTCTCGGAACAGGATGCTCAGGTGCCAGTTCCACACCAGCGGGGTGCCCGGCTCCACCAGCGGCCACGCCCAGCGCGCGAAGCTCTCGAGCGAGTCCGGGCGCGTCGGGTCGATGGCGGCGTGGCCGTCTCGCTTCCGCTGCAGATCCGCGAGGCGCTCTTCCTTCTGCCGGCGCACCAGCGCTGCCCGGCGCGCAATGAGCTCTTCGAGGCGGGCCTCCAGGTCTCGCGGCTCGCTGCTCATCCTGCCAACTCGGCCTTGAGGCGCTCGATCTCGGCGTCCAGTTCGTCGACCTCTGCCGGCGCATCGGTGTGCACGGTGTTGATTGCGCCCAGGTCGAGGGCCTCCCAGGCCTTGGTCACGAGAGAGCCCAGCGACTTGGCCGCCATGATGGCGTTGGCCCTGCGCTGGTCCAGGAACTCCAGCTCGGCGAGGCGCTCCTTGGTCAATGGCTCCGCTCCAGGATCTGCCACGCGCTCGGCTTGCTCGCGGGTGTCGTCCACCATCTCCGCAGCGATGCGGACCGCGCCCGCGGAGGCCTTCGCCCCGTAGTAGGCGACCTCGGCGACATGCTCCACGGTGGCCCGGCGCTGGACTGCCCGGAGCTCCTCCACGTAGTCGCGGACCGGCCCGGGGTTCATCAGCCAGCGGCGGACGGTGGTGTCTGCCACGCCGACGCGCTCCCCGATGGCCTTGTAGCTCAGGCCGTTGTTGACCCAGAGCAGGGCCACCTGCTGACCCTGCGTTGCAGGCGGGGGTGCCGTGACCGTCGGCACAATGATCACCGGCGTTGCATCTTCTCCAGGTGTTGCAACGCTGTTGCAACGGTCGGGGGGTCGCGTTGCAACGGTCACCGGCTGGTTGGCCTTCGACTTCCTGCCCGCTTTGAGCTTCGGGGGCACGCCATCCCGAGAGCGCCAGGAGCGAAGAGTGCCAGCGCTCACCCCGTACTTCTTGCAGATGAAGTCCATCGACCGACCGCCGTGCTCCAGCTCCCGGAGGATGGCCTCGCGCTCCTCTGGCGTCCGTCGCTTGGCCCGGCTCACGCTACCTCCGTGCCGGGCTGCCCCCGAAGCTCGACGCCCCACGCCCACACGCTCTCAAGGGCCACGGTCTTGCCCGAGGCTGCCCAGATGACCGCGTCGACCTCGAGCTGGACCCGTCGCCCGTCGACGTAGACCTTCCGCCCCGCCCGCAGGTCGGAGACGAGGGAGGGCACCAGCGGGAGCGTGCAAGTCGCACCCGGGCCGTATGTGGCGATGTGGATGTCTGGGGCCATGTCGTGCCTTGGCCGCAACCGTGGGCATTGTAGCCGGACGGTGGGGCGATGTCGAGATGCCAGCCCGGGAGACTCGGTGCCGTACGGGTACCGGGTCGGTCCCTCGGGGACTTTTCAGGTACCGGGTGGCCCCACCTGGCCCCACCTGGCCCCACCTTGGTGGGGCCGGGCAAAAGCACGATGAGCGGCCTATTTAGATAGGGGTGGCCCCACCTGCCCCACTCTTGATGCAGGGTACTTGCACGGCAGCCGACTTTTCGCTGAAAACCAGAATTTCCGTTCTCTCCCCCCAGATAAACACCTCCTGTGCAGCTATGGTGGGGCAGGTGGGGCCACCCGCACGTAAAGACGCACCAGCAGCACCAAAAGGCCGGCCCCACCAAGGTGGGGCCAAGGTGGGGCCAGGGGGCTAGACTGTGCCATATCGCTCAGGCGTCGGCGGACTCGACAGCGGCCCGATGGATGACCAGCAGTCGGGGGCGAGAGCCCGCCATCCGTGTCTTCCGGGTGCGGTGCTTGCCCGGTGGGGAGTCGAGCCAGCCACGGGCGTGCCATGCCGCGATGGCGTTCGCCGTGTCGAAGCCCTGCCTGTCGAGGATGCCCTCGACCTCAGCCGGGGCGATAGCGATGCGGTCCCAGCCGTCTGTGGGCGTCTGTGAGCCGCCGACCTCTGACGTGTGGTCCCAGCGCCCCACCCAGCCCCCAGGAGGCGCCTGCCTGGCCCCTGGCCACCAGAACCGCGCCCGGTTGGCGGCGCACCAGGCGAAGAGGCGGTCCATGGCCGCGCGGGGCTGGTCTGCGTCCTCTCCGCTGCGCCTACAGGCCTCCATTGCCACCCGGAGGGGGTCACACCCTCGGGGAGGCTCGAGGCCCACCTCGGCGCACAGCTGGCGGGCAAGGGTCAAGGCCGCCACGGCCTTGGAGAGGCGGCGGGCAACCGACTCGTCAGTCTGGGCAGCGGCGTACTCGCGGAGCGGCTCGAAGGCCTTGCGGAGCGCACCGAAGCCTCCGTTGCCCATGATGTGCCGCACGACCCTTGGCAACAGGTGGCCGTGGTTGGCCTTGGCGGCCGCCTCGGAGGCCTCCGCCAGCGATGCCCCGTGCGCGCTCTCCTCGCCCAGCATGGACCCGCCGATCACCAGCGTGCGAGCTCGTGCGCCGCCGTCTCGGCTCACCGACAAGATCGAGGCCTCCCCGTTGGAGCAGAGCCACGAGCGCCACTGCGAGCGCCAGCGGTTGCCGTCTGGGCGTCCCCTTCCCTTCTCAACACCGCGGGCGTGCTGGTAGAGCGTCCGGGCGACATCTTCGTCCGACCGGCGCTCCTTGCTGTCGTCGAGAGCAATCGGGATGTGCTGGAGGAAGGCCGCGGTCCTCTCGATGTTGGCGGGCGTGTCCTTCCAGGAGCCCATCAGGCCCAACTTGCCCCCGACCTCTGCGGGCCGACCCACGGCAGAGAGGCCGACGATCATGGACGTGCTCTTGCCCTTGGAGGTGTCCCCGGCGAGGTCGATGGTGTAGCCGGGCAGCCCGAGGGGCTCGAGGAGCACGCTGGCGATGCAGGCCCAGGTCATCAGCCACGGGCCGACCGCGGAGTCCAGGCGGCGCATCATGTGCAGGTAACCCTCCCAGGTGCCGGCGCTCACGCAGGCGTCGGCGAGCTGGGCGAAGCCCTCGTCCGCTTGCACGGTCAGCTGCGACGGGCCGATGACCGACCGCCCCCACACGAAGGACCAAGCGCCCTCAACCTGGACCCAGCCCATCCGGCTTATGCTGCGGGTCTCGGTGGTGGTCTCGCGGTCGAGCGAGGTGCTCAGCATGTGGTCGATGTAGTGGACCACGGTCCGGGCGTTTGCGCTGGAGACCGGTGCCCCGAGGCCGCCCAGGGCGCCGATGATGGCGCGGGAGTCCTTCGCGGTCGAGAGCGGCACCACCTTGCGCCTCCAGGAGCGGCCGATCCGCCAAGCGACCTCGATGACGCACTCTTCGGTCTCCACGTCCGAGCCGAAGCCGGTCACCACCATCGGGGCAGAGCACACGAGCTCGGAGATGTCTTCCCCGTCCCGCTGGCGCACCAGCCAGACGCCGCTCGAGTCCACCCGGTACCCGCGAGGTACCGAGTAGTCGCGGCCCTCTGTCGGCGCCCCGTCGAAGGCATCGATCGGACTCTCGTAGCCGTCGGGCAAGGGGTCGACCGCTCGGAGGTGGCTGCGGGCCTTGGCGGCCTTCTCGATGGCCTTGGCCTCGCGCGTGATGGCGGTGCAGACCTTGCTCACCTGGGAGGCCAGACCGGAGTGCCCGCGGAGGCCCTCGAGCAGCGCCACAGCCTTGCCGGGGCAGCGGTACTCCAGCCAGCCCAAGGCCTTCTGGTGGAACAACAGGCCCCCGATGGCCTCCGCCTTGACCTGCTTCGCGTCGGGTCCGGCGGCGTCGTCGACGGTGGCCAGCGCCTTGGTCAGCATGTCCAGGGCGGCGAAGGTGTCCGGCGGCGCGTAGTCGTCCACTGTGGCGCGCATCTCGCCGATTGCCCTCTGTCTCAGCTCTTGCATCAGGCCCCCAAGTCCCAGATGGGGCCGGCCCATCCGCAGGTGTTCGCGTGGTTGCACCGTGCCCAGGTCGCCCGGTCGGGGGCGATGAGGAACCAGGCGTCTCTGCGCCGGCACACGGGGCATGTGAGGTTGATCATGCGCTCGCCCTGCCGTCGACCCCCGCGGAGCTTGCCCTCGGTCTCGCGGGTGAGTGGGTCGAAGCGGAGCAGCTGGCGGCGCTGGTGCTCTGGGTGGTCGGCGGACTCGCGGACCGCTCGGCGGCGCTCCTCGAGCTCGGCGAGGCGGGCGCGCTCCTCGGAGGCCTCCCGCTCCTCCCGGTTCTGCGCCCACAGCCCACGGGTGACGAGAAGCTGGCGCAGCTCGTCGGCGGGGATGGGCTCGGTCCAGGTCTGGCGGGCGACCTCGTCCAGCAGCTCTTGTCGGTGGAGCACGAAGATCTCCGCCACGATGTCCCCGGCCGGGTAGCCAGCGTTGGCGCGCCCGTGGTCGTGGATGGTCTCGACGACGCGGAGCGGGTTGGTGCCGATGCTGTCGACGGCCTGGGAGACGAGGGTGCGGACGGCGGTCACGGCGCCCACCCCGAAGGGCCCCCCACCGCGCCGCCGGGCATCGACGTGGTGGGGGGAGTGGTTGCAGCAATGGGAGCCCGGGAGATGCGGGGAGCCGCCCCGCGCGGGGCCTTGCGGCCGGAGTCGTTGGGTGGGCGGTTCATGGGCGCGTCCTGCGCCGCTTCCTGGCGAGACTCAGCTCCAGCAGCAGTTGCAGAGCCAGCGCCTCGGAGTTGCCGAAGGCCGCCAGCCGCTCCGCTTCGGAGAGGTCTCCGATGAGACTGCCGGCTTCCGGGTGCTCAGTGCCGAGGATGCGTGCGGCTCGCTCGGCAAGGTCTTCTTGCTGGCGCACGGGTGCATCCCCGCTATCGCGGGTGTTCTTGCTCATGATGTCCTCGCTTGCGTTGTGACCGGTCGCCCGCTGTCCCCTGCCGCCGGTGTCGACTCCGACGGCAGGGGGCGCCCCCTGGGCGCGACAAGCGAGTGACCATGAGGTCGAGCCGACCCTACCGTGGGGGCCGTCTCGCGTCAAGTGACGGCGCCGAAGAGCGACCGCTGCTCACTCGGGCGCCAGCGTGGCTCCCGGCTCAGCGTCAGCCATTCAGCCTGCTGTGCTGAGAATGTACGTTTCTGGCCCCTTCTCGTGCCCGTAATCTCGACCGCGTGCCAGCCCTCTGCAACGAGGTCGGGGATTGGCTCAGCCTCGGAGACGCAGACCGTAGCCCCCGCCGCTGCCCA
>JGI10211J34971_10000626_pt1 | contig 29277 bp, 25 predicted proteins | sample Etolagsediment_FD_34971 | JGI IMG/M metagenome (IMG submission 34971)
CAGAGCCCGAGAAGGCGGGCTGGACCTGCCCTTTTTTGCGGTCTACACCTCACCCCGTCTGGAGGCTGAGGGACTCAGTTCTGCTGAACACGCCTGCGTGTGCTGGACACTCTGGACATGATGGACAGAAGATACAGTGAAAGCATACGCATGATCCGTTCCCCGGAAGAATTCCGCAGACTGCGCACCAGTGAACCCGCTCTGTTCACCTATGCTCTGGGAATGGAGAACGGCAGTCCGCTGGAAGGCAGTCTGGACAGACTTCAGCAGTTCTGGGACAGGGGCGTCCGCTACCTCAGTCTCAGTCACGGCCGTTCAAACCATCTATCCGACAGCAGTTACGACAGCAGCAGGACCTGGCAGGGGATCTCACCCTTCGGCGAGCTGGTCATCCTGGAGATGAACCGCATCGGTATGATCGTGGATGTGAGCCATGTCAGTGACGATGCATTCTGGGATATCATGAGGATCAGTACGGCTCCTGTCATGGCGAGCCACAGCGCCGCGAGACATTTCACACCCGGCTGGGAAAGAAACATCAGCGATGAGATGATAGGAGCTGTGGCAGACAAGGGAGGCTTAGTCATGATCCTATTCGGCTCCACCTTCCTGCGCAGCGATATACAGGATCACGCTGCCTCGGAAGACAGCCTCCTCAGCGAAATGATGCAGGAGCGGGGCATAGAAAAAAACAGTGAGGAAGCCTGGGCACTGAAGGACGAATACCGCAGGGAACATCCTCTGCCGCGGGCCACGGCCCGGGATGTGGCGGAGCATATTCACCATGCTGTGGAGATCGCCGGGATAGACCATGTGGGTCTGGGCAGCGATTTTGACGGNCTGGGTGATACACTGCCCTCTGATCTTCTGGATGTCAGCATGTATCCGAATCTGATCTACGAACTGCTGAAGATGGGCTACAGTGAAGACGCCCTGAGCAAACTCATGGGAAGGAATTTTCTCGAATTCTGGGAACGGGTCAGCTCTGCAGCCGAGTGAACAAAGCCCTCAGAAAGACCGCCCGCCTCAGCCCCGGCCAATCCGCCTCCTTTTCCGGCAAAACATGTACAGCTTCGAACAGATTCAGCGCCAATTGACCCCATTGCGGCAAAAAGGACTGTCTTATTATGGGTTTAGCTAAAATCCCGCTTTTAAACGGGCCTCAGTTTGGTTAATTTCGCGCCTGCAAAAAGGACACAAATGAGAAAAGAAAATTTCAGGAATATTGCCATCATCGCCCACGTGGACCACGGTAAAACCACTCTGGTTGACGGCATGCTCAGACAGAGCGGAACCTTTCACGCCCATCAGGAAATGACCGACCGGGTCATGGACAGCATGGATCTGGAAAAAGAGCGCGGGATCACCATTTCCGCAAAAAACACAGCCATCCGCTATCGGGACATCAAGATCAACATTATGGACACACCGGGTCATGCTGATTTCGGCGGCGAGGTGGAACGCAGTCTGAATCTGGTGGACGGAGCTTTGCTTCTCGTGGATTCATCCGAAGGTCCCCTGCCCCAGACCCGTTTTGTGCTGAAAAAAGCCCTGGAGAAGGAACTTCCGATCCTGGTGGTGATCAACAAGATCGACCGTCCGGATGCCCGGATTGCCGAGGTCACCGATGAGATCTACGATCTTTTCATAGATCTGGATGCCAATGAAGAACAGATAGATTTCCCCATACTGTACACGAACGCCAAAGCAGGCACGGCCACTCTGGATCTGAAAAAGAGTTCGGCAGATCTGCAGCCTCTGTTTGACACCATTATTGACAGGATTCCGGGCCCGAAAGCAGACGATCAGGCCACCCCGCAGTTCCTTGTCACCAATCTTGACTATGACAGCTATGTTGGACAGCTGGCCATCGGCCGGCTCAGCAACGGCCGGCTCAGCATGAACACCTCATACAGCCTCTGCAGAGCGGATGAGACAGTGCACGGGGTNAAATTTTCAGCCCTGTACACCTTCCAGGGACTGCAGAAAGTACAGGTTGACACGGTGGAAGCCGGAGATATCATCGCCTTTGCAGGAGTGGAAGGCATCAGTATCGGAGACACTGTCTCCAGCGATCTGGAGCCCAAAGCCATGCCCCGTCTGAAGATCGATGAACCCACAGTCTCCATGATCTTCTATGTCAACAACAGCCCCTTCGCCGGCAAGGAAGGCAAGTTTCTTACCACTCGGCATCTGAAGGACCGTCTGGAAAAGGAAATGATGCGGAATGTGAGTATGCGCATCCTGAAGACAGAGCGGGCGGATGCCTATGAGGTTCTGGGCCGCGGTGAGCTGCAGATGGCAGTGCTCATCGAGACCATGCGACGTGAAGGATTTGAATTCATGGTGAGCAAACCGAAAGTCATTACCCGGGAAGTGGACGGAAAAGTCCATGAACCGATGGAACGTGTGTTTATAGATGTTCCGGAAGATAAAGTGGGTGTTGTGACCGAAAAGCTCAGTACCCGCAAGGGTAAAATGACCCGTATGGAGAACCTGGGTCACGGCCGCACGATCATGGAGTTCCTTATCCCGAGCCGCGGCCTCATCGGCTTTCGCAGTCAGTTTCTCACAGACACCAAAGGTGCCGGGATCATGAACACACTCTTTGAAGGCTATGCCGAGTGGTTCGGCCCCATTCCCCAGCGGAGCAGCGGGGCCATCGTGTCGGACCGGGCCGGAAAAGTGACAGCCTACGCCAGTCTGGGCACGGTAGACCGGGGCGAACTGTTTGTGGAGGTTGGAACAGAGGTATATTCCGGTATGGTGATCGGTGAACGGAACAGAACCGAGGACCTGCCTGTAAACATCACACGGGAAAAGAAACTGACCAACATGCGCAGTGCCACGTCCGAGGCTACCGTCACCCTGAGGCCGCCGAGGAAGCTGTCTCTGGACCAGTGCATAGAATTCATCGCCGAGGACGAGCTGGTGGAGATCACCCCCCGCAGTATCCGGCTTCGCAAATCCGAACTGGATGCCAATAAACGGGCCAATGCCAGGAAAAAGGGCTTTATCCCTGAACCCTGAGCCATCCGGTCTCTGAAATACCTGAGCCCGGCCCGGCCGGACCCGCATCACGGTTGAGACCCCCCTCCCCTCCCGGCCAGCCCCGCCTGAACAGCTGTAGATTTTCCGGAGGCTCCCGATGATTTTCCTTTTCCTGACCGTTCTTTCCTCTTCCGCCATTGCCCTTATCCTGAAATATAATGCCAGCCGGCAGTCCAGCACACTGCAGATGCTGGCCGCCAATTATCTAACTGCCTCCGGTCTTGCGCTGGTCCGTATTCTCCTGGATACAGAATCCCAGTCCTTCAGTCTCTATGCCCTTTTTTTCGGTGCCGCGGTCGGCATCCTCTTCGCAGCCGGATTTTTCGTGTTCGCCCAGGCCGTGCTGCGCGCCGGGACCGCCATGGCCACCACCGCCTCCCGCCTCTCTGTCATGATTCCCATTCTGCTCTCTGTTCTCTTTTTTGCCGAGATGCCTCACCGTCTGCAGTATGCCGGATTTGCTCTGACTCTGCTCACTATCTTCTTCTTTTATCTCAGTCTGCGCTCCATGGGGACAGGCGGTCTGCACAGCTCAGCCTATTTCAGCCTCAGCGCTGTCACCCTCCTCATGGGTCTGGGTGACTTTGCCATGAAACTCTTTAAGGAAAGCAGCCCTGCCGCGACAGAGGGATGGATGCTCTTCTTCATCTTTTCCAGTGCTCTGCTGATTATTAGTACCGCCACATTGCGCAGCAGGGAGGCCATTGACCCGAAGGCTGTCCTCAACGGGTTTATGCTCGGTGTACCGAATATGTTCTCAAGCTATTTTCTGCTGGCCGCCCTGGCCCGCCTGCCTGCAGTGCTCGTCTACCCCTTCGTCAATATCGGAATTATCCTGATCACCAGTCTGGCAGCATGGCTGATCTGGGGTGAAGGGCTCAACCGCTGGGGAAGGATCGCACTTATCAGCGGGATGTCAGCCCTCATCTTTCTCGGGATACACTGACTGAAAGCGAGGCCTTCCAGTCCCTGATACGGTCCGCCGCATCGGGACCCAGATTCTCACTGAGCTCATCGAGCATCTGAAAATAAGCGGGCAGGAGCTGGTACTTCAGGGTTCTTGCCCTGGAACTGAGATATATCCTGTTGATGCGGCGGTCTTCTGAATCCTGACGTCGCAGCACCAGAGAACGTTTTTCCAGATCATCGACAAGCCGGGTGGTAAAGGGGGCATCCCGGTAGATCGCCCTGGCCAGTTCCGCCTGGGTCAGGCCGTCCCTTACCCAGAGACTGTTCAGCGCCTCCCAGTGCCCCATGCCCAGACCTGTCTGACTCTGGGATAGAAAGTCCTTCAGACGCAGTTTAATCTGTTCAGTCAGTCCCAGAATGTTGAAAACAAGGTCTTTCCCGGGATCAAATCTCTCTATTCGTTCATTCAGTTCCATACTGCAGTTCCTCTGTCTTCGACGCTCCAAGTGCCAGATATTTTCAATTGTAAATATTTCACATTACAATTTAAATCCTCTCAGCGAGGGATACCACAGCTTATTCGTTTTCTGCGGGAGTTGAGACCGTGACGGCCACCGGCAAGCGGGGCGACGGTCAGGAATGTTTATGATAGAAATCCAGGACTGCGGGGAGGATCCGGTCCTCATCCTCCATGGGCAGCAGGTGACCCAGACCGGGGATCTCGAGACCTTCAATTCGGGGGTTTGCGCGCAGCATGTTCCGGTATGCTTCTGGCAGAAGGGTGTCGGAGTCGGCTCCGCGGATCACCAGAGTCGGCTGTTTCAGAGCTTTCAGCCAGGTCCATTCTCTCAGGGGGATGCTCGCATAGATCTGTGCCTCGATCTCACGGGGGCAGGCCAGATGAAAGGATCCATTCTGTTCATTGAATCCATATTCTGCATAGTTTTCGAGATAATTTTTCTGCACATTTTTAAAAACACTGCGACGCGCCAGAGTTCTGACAATATCCTCCCGGCTGGGCCAGGCACTGCGCCGCTTCAGTGCAGCTTTTACGGGCGGCATGTGCTCCGTCAGCCCCAGAATGCGCATGGCAGCGAGCATGATCAGAAATGGAACCCTGAAATAGACCGGATCCATGGCGATGACAGAACGGATCAGATCGGGCCTTTTCACTGCGGCCTGAATACTGGTCACCGCTCCCAGACTGTGGCCCAGGGCCGTGATATTCCGGCATTGGGTCAGTTCCAGAAATTCGATCAGATCGTCTGTAACGGCCTCCCAGCTGTGGATCGAACGCGGATTTTCACTGCGTCCATGGCCGCGGATCTCCAGGGCCAAAACCTTGAAATGTCTAGACAGTTTTTCCAGAAAACTTCGATAGCTGAGGACACTGAAACCATTGGCATGATAAAAATGCAGTACCGGGCCTTCGGATTCAAAATCGTAGGCGGTCAGGCGGAGTCCGTCCCGGCTGTTAAACTGTCTTATCTTCAAGAAACGGCTTTATTTATAAATTAAAAAATGCTTTAACTGAAGGTCTGATTNAAGAGCTGAAACCAGATCTTCTGATACTCGATCTCATCCCAGATCAGGAGAAAACGCTGTACATCCTCCTGTCTGAGGTCTTCGATGATCTGCAGAGCTGAAAGCCATTTTCCGGGATGAAAGCGGGGCAGGGTGTCTCTGATCGCTGACCAGTCCCTTCTGTCCGCCTGAAAGCTCTGCTCCAGATGAGCATTGAATGCATCCCGTTCCTGACTCAGAAGCTGCTGCACGGTACTGATGACACAGTCCAGGACAAGGATTCTGCTCAGGACATCTCCGAGTTTTCTGAGCTGCACAAGATCATCCTCCTCTCCCCGACTGAAACGTTCGGCGGTATAAATGATCTCAGAGAGGGATCGTTTCAGGGAGGCGAAGGTGGCTGCACTGCGGCTCTGCTGTCCTTCGGCATTGAAAAGCTGCAGCGGAAGCAGTGATTTCAGATATTTTTTCCTCAGCAGATTTCTGCTTCGGTCCGCGTCGAGCTGTTTTTCTGACGGGATTTTCTGCAGGCTGCGCTGATAGTTCTTCAGATCCATTTTGGTCAGATCACGGCCCAGCAGCTCCAGAAGATCCTTTTTCTGTCTTTTCAGATCCTTTGTCAGCTGTCTGCCGAGGGCGGCGGCTCCCTGAGCCTTGCCGATGCGCTGACTGTCCTTCAGTTCGAGGCGGAACAGCTCCTCGGCAGAGGACTGCCGGGAGACGGCTTCAGCCCGCTGAGCGATTTCCGAAAGAAGTTGAGACAGCTCTTTCAGTTTCCTGCCTCCAGCTGAAGCTGCCCAGCCTTCGCTGATCATGAACTGCACTTTGGACGCCTGTTTCCCGAATTCTCGAAATTCCGAGGCAGCGGAACCTGTTTTCAGGCTCCGGCCACTGTCCGCAAGTTTCTCAAGTTCATTCCAGACCAGTTCAAGGGGTTCAGAAATCATTATCCCGACCTCCGGTTTTCGGGCTCTGTCTTTCAAGTGTCATCGAGGCTGTGCCCCGCTGTAGAAATGCCTGAGACGACCCTTGCGAAATAGGAACTTTCCGTCGAAATCCATCAGGAGGAAATGTCCCGGTGAAAAGTTCAGATTCATGGGCTGAACACCGTCAGACAGCAGTTCAGCGCTCAGATAGGCCAGTGTGGGCATGTGTCCGACCAGCAGAATATTTGAGCCGGAATAGGCCTTAAGCAGCTGAATGATCTCTCTGGGCAGGGCATTGGCAATGGGATCATGGCTTTGCACCTCTGCAGGATCCACCCCATAGGCTTCAGCCAGGATCTGTGCACTTTCCATGGCTCGAAGATAGGGAGAGCTCAGTATGCGGTCCACTGACGGCAGCAGGGATTTTGCCTCCTCAGCGATCAGGCGCAGCTTTTCCCGGCCGCGCTCGGTGAGCCGTCGCTCGAAATCACTTGATGCGGAAGCCACCGCATCGCTATGTCTGAAAAGAATCAGTGAAGGCATCGCATTCCTCTTGCCGAATATAGGCACACGGACATTATTTGTCATGCCTTTTTTGAGGCATGTTCTGAACCTTGATTACTCCTCACGGCCGCTGTAAAACGCATTGATGGGGCGGTACAGTTCCTCAACCCGGGCACGCATCTCCGCTGAAAAAACGCGGCGGCCCTCCAGAGTGCTGTCATCAAAATCAGGGATAACCGGAGCACCGAAATTCAGGACAACCTCGATGGACCTGAGTTTGAGAAATTCCATGAAATGCGGCCCGAAAGGCATGTTTGAATGCCAGAACAGCAGGTCTCTGTTCTCCGGACTGAGAGGCTGACCGTTAATGCGCTGCACATTGTAGGCAAAGGGCAGAACAGCCTTTTTCAGCCGATTGGCCGGAACGAAAAGAGGCGATTTGAAGCGGCGCAGGATCGTTCCATTGCTGGTGGTCCCTTCCGGGGCAAAGAAGATATTCACACCCTGCAGAAGGCTTTCCTCCACAGTGGCTGCGTATTCCTCACTGCGACCGCCGCTTTCCCTGTCCACAAAAACTTCACCGCCGACCCTGAACACCCAGCCGAGAAGAGGCCATTTCTTAACCTCCTCCTTGGCCACAAACACAGCGGGAACAATCTTGAGCATGGCAATCAGTTCCGCATAACCCACGTGGTTGCCGATCACAATGAAGCCGTTTTTCCTGGGGATATTCTCCGCACCCATGACACGGATCCGTATCCCGTACAGCGTTGACAGAACCCAGCCTACCAGACCATGAAGCCGGAAAACAAAACGATGGGCTGCCGCCGAACCGAAGAGTCGGACAAATCCCTTCATCAGCGGCACTGCAAGGATTATGAGCAGACTGGCTACCGCAGTGATACCCAGTTTATAAACAAGCCGCCACTGTTTCACAGCAGCGTCCGAAACTCAGAATTCCCCGTCCCTGCGATCAGGACCTGCTCAGCCATCCAGAAGCCCTTTGGCAATGGTGAGTCGCTGCATATTTGAGGTTCCCTCATAAATGCTGCCGATCTTGGAATCACGGAACAGTTTTTCCACCGGGTATTCTCGGGTGAATCCGTACCCACCGTGAAACTCAATCATCAGAGAAGCTGTCTTTTCAGCAACCCGGGATGAATACAGTTTCGCCATGGCCGCCTCCCGGATAAAAGGCTTCCCCTCCTCCCGGAGTCTGGAGGCATTGTAAACCATCAGCCGGGCAGCTTCGATCTCTGTGGCGATATCCGCCAGCTGAAACTGAATACCCTGAAAAGCAGACAGTTTTCTGCCGAACTGCTCCCTTTCCTGAATGTATTTCAGACCGTGGGCAAGAGCACCCTCCGCAAGGCCCAGCATCTGGGCTCCGATGCCGATGCGCCCCTCGTTCAGGGTTTCGATGGCAACTTTATAACCTTTCCCGATCTCCCCGATCACATGGTCCTTGGGCACCCTGCAGTCGTCGAGAAGCAGCTCGCAGGTGGAGGAGGCCCGAATCCCCAGTTTATCTTCCTTCTTGCCGACGGTAAATCCCTCGAAACCCTTCTCCACAACATAAGCTGTAATTCCTTTGTAGCCCGCCTCAGGATCAGCGTTGGCAAAGATAACGAAAACATCTGCATCCCCGCCGTTTGTGATCCACAGTTTCCGGCCGTTCAGCAGCCAATGGTCTCCCTTATCCTCCGCCCGCGTCCGCAGGGCAAAGGCATCCGAACCGCTGCCGGCCTCACTCAATGCATAGGCTCCAACCCACTTTTCGGCCAGCAGAGGCAGGTATTTTTCCTTCAGCGGATCCGCCGCATAATTCAGAAATAGATTATTTACCAGTGTGTTCTGGGCATCCACCACCACCCCGACACTGGGATCCACCTGACTGATAGCCTCAATAGCAAGAATGGCCATAAAAAAAGAACCGCCGGCACCGCCGAACGTCTCGGGGATCTCTATTCCCATCAAACCCATTTCAAAGGCCTTCGGCAGAATATCCGGATGCAGCCGACCCTCCCGGTCCATGAGCTCAACATGGGGTTTGATCTCATTCTGTGCAAAATCCTTCACAATGTCAAAAAACATCTGTTCCTCTTCCGAAAAGACAGTCACGGCACGCGTCATACTAAACTCCTATTCTTGAATATCTCCGATAATATAGCAAAATCAGGTGACCGATGCCACTACAGGCATGGCAGAATCAAAGGGGATTCGGAATATCAATAAATGCCGTCCTGATCCCGAATGCCTCCCCGACCTTTTTCTCCAGAGCCTGAACACCTGCCTTCTCAGAATAGTAATGGCCCAGGCAGATATAGTTCATGCCGTGATCCATGGCCAAAGCCGGCAGATGCTCCCTTATCTCTCCGGTGATGAAGGTATCAACTCCCTGCCGCTGCGCCTCAGCGAACAAACCCGATCCACCACCGCTGATGCAGAGGATGTTCTCAGGCGTCTCCGGACCGTAAGGCCAGTAAGAGATCCCTGACCTGGACATTGGGAAAAATCCTTCACTCTGAACCCCAGAGCGGTCCTCCCCGCTCTGACCAGTGAAACGGGCCAGCCTGTCGACCATAGAAGACACCGTAAATCGCTGACGATTGACAGCTGTATAACCCACCTCACAGGGCGCCGTGATCTCAGCACCGATGCTCTGCAGGAGCTGTGCATTGTTGCCCAGCTCAGGATGAGCATCAAGGGGCAAGTGAATGCCGAACAGGGAAATCCCGTGTGTCAGCAGCTTGAAAATCTTCTCCTTTGTGGGACCCGTGATGTCAAGAAACTCCTTGCCAAAAAATCCGTGATGAACGATAATCGCATCGAATTTCTCCTCTATCACCCGGTCCAGGAGCTTACGGCTGAAGGTCACAGCAAAGGCAATAGAGTGGATGTCATCGCCGCCCTCAACCTGAAGTCCGTTCTTGGTATAATCACTGAAGTCCCCGTAATGAAACATCTCCTCAAGCCACTTCTCAAATGCCGCCCGTTTAATCACCGCCATTCCCGTTTCTCCCCAATTGTATGAATGAAAACCATTGTTGAATATATATATTAGTTATTTAGTTTAACTATATTCTATATTTTAGTTTTTCCTCTTGACCCGACATCCCAGTTCCTGCAGTTTCTCAGTGAGTTTCACCCGCATATCGCCCTGCACCATAATGATGTCCCCGTCAAGACTCCCGCCGCTGCCGCAGTGAACCTTCAGTATTCTGCCGAGTTCCTTCCTGTCCTCGTCGCGACCCTGAAAGCCTTCCACCAGGGTCATACCGCGGCCTTTTCGCTTGCTGTCAAAACTCACACTCAGATTCTGCTGCTCCATCGGCAGGGTGTCCTGTTCTCTCTTTTCCTCATAACTGTACGCAAAATCCGGGTTTGTGGAGTAGACTACACCAACCCTGTTTTTCCGGTTCTTCACCATCTATATCTCCTATTCAACATGTCTCGTATTTCAGTTCAACAGCTACTTCAGCAGTGTGACCTTCTTCACAGATCTGAAAAGCAGTTTTCCACCACCGGGGCTGTAGGCACTGAGGACGACAAAGTAGATCCCGCTGCTTCTGTCCCCTGCATTCCAGTGCAGTGAATACACCCCCGCCTCCTGCTGTCCGGGGTCCAGCTCTTCCTGCAGACGGCCCCTCAGGTCATAGATACGCAGCTGAAGCTCTGCTGTCTCAGGGAGCTGATACTGCAGCCGGGTCTGTGGATTGAAGGGATTGGGATGGGCCTCCTCCAGTGTAAAACGCAGCGGCCTTGCCTCCTGCTCTGCTGAGACATAGACCCTCTGCACCATGAGGTAATACGGCGGCGTAAAATAGCTTGAGTCCCCGCTTTGAAAACTGCTGAACCAGATAAAATTCTCTTCCAGGGGCAGTCTGTCGGTGGGCAGCAGGGTATAGTTTCCGGCTCCCGACTCATCGCTGAAGAGCAGATCACCCTGAAAAAAATGAATCCGGGGATCTGTAACTGTTTCCACAACAGAATCCCACCGCATCAGCAGACTGTCGCTTCCGGTGGTCTGCCAGCTGTAACCGCTGCCCGGCTCCACAAAAGAGGGGCTCAGCAGTTTCGGCCCGCTTATCAATCCCAGATAGTCAAAGATATTGGACAGAAGCGTAAATTCATCCTCAACGGACCTTAGGTTGAGATAATAGAAAGGAAGATAAACTTTTCTTGTATTATCAAGTAAGATGGATGGATACTCAGTTTTGCTTGACCAGTTTGAGGGAAAGCTGAGGTTTTCTTTATCAGCTGCGCTGACGATATCCTGATACACCCATTCCAGTCCATTGTGACTCATCAGTTCAGGCAGAGGGTTTGGCTGATAGGCAAAGGGATGCTCTGCCATAAATTTTAGTGAATTCCAGCTGCTGCCGTCGCTTTCCCATTTTTTTACGCCCAGAATATCATGCAGAAAAGTACTGTCCTGCCGCATGGCATAGGCCAGTTCTCCGCCTTCGATGAGCATGCGTCCCTGGAATAGTTCTTCCTGATAGAGTTTAGCCAGCAGATCACCGCCCAGTTTCAGATTGCTGCCGCCCATGATCAGAAAGGATGCGCTGTATTTTCCCCAGTCCATGGACCAGGCCTGAGAATGGCTGACGACGCGAGATGGAATATCAAAAATTCGGGCGAAGCGGATAAAGGGCCCCAGGGCTGACGGGACGGAGACATTCTCCGTGCTTTGGCTCAGGCTCTTAGATCCCTCGGCATACTTGGAACTGTAGTCGGGATAGAGCATGAGCAGAGTATCGGCCTTCAGGAATGTTGCCGTGAACTGCTGATTCGCTTCCTCGCTGACAGTGAGCAGGGTGTCGATACGCTGATATCCCCTGGACACGGCTACGAACCGGTAGGTCCATGGGAAAAGGAGCATTTGCAGACCTCCGTTGCTGTCCGTGCTGCTGCTGTACAGGACTTGATCCGAGTAGGGGTCCATGATCCACAGTTCAGATGACAGTCCCTGCCCAAGCACATCCAGAGCCTGGAAGCTGAAACGTGTCTGATCCACCGTTTCCAGCAGAAAATGATAGCTGCTGTCCCCGTAGGGGATGATAATGTCTGTATCCAGTTCCAGATAGCCCAGCGCGCCTGCCCTGAGCCGATAGGGACCGCTGTCCATGGTGTCAGGCTGCAGCAGTCCGTCCGATCCGCTCTCGGCTCTATATACGCTCAGTGAGTCTCTCAGAAGTTCCAGCCGCGCATGCTCAATGGCATCACCACGGGAATCACTGATCCTGAAGGTCGGCAGCCCTTTTGCACGGATTATCGGAACTTTCAACTCCAGCCGGTCAAACCCTTCACGAAGCACCAGAAGTTCGGCCTGGTCAAAGTCGCCTGCCGTGACCTGCAGTGCCGCTGTGTCCTCAGCAAAGATCTCCTGTCCGCCGTCCCTGTAGAGCAGATGTCTGGGGGCCGGACTGTCCACGCGCAGCAGCGCCGGAAGTCCCCGTGGCAGGGCTGAACTCAGTCGAATATCTGTTGACACCGTCAGCTGAGCAGGCGGCAGCTGCTGAGAACCCGTAAGCTGCAGAGTATCGGAGAAAACTGTAAATCCGTGTTCCGGCAGAACACCCTGCAGAAGGATATCGGGGCCGTATAGAGGCCGGTAACGGGTTTGGAAGTGACCGTTTTCATCTGTGACCAGAGTATCCGGGGTCCTGCCTGCCTCCAGCAGCATGAACTGCAGTCCGCTCCAGGGCTGTCCGCTGCCGTCGAAGGCTGTGACCTGAAGCTCATTCTCCTCCAGAATCCGCAACGTATCGGTACTGAGGGCCAGAGAGCCCTTTTCGATGACCTGCAGGGACCTGAAAACCGTGAAATGTCCCTCAGCTGACAGGGAAAGAAGCAGAGAATCACCGCCGTTCAAGGCCTCGTCCAGATAAAATGTAAGCGTCTCGTCACCTTGAGAATAGCCGCTGCTGAGAAGCTGCCCTCCACGGCTGAGCGCTGCCTGCAGAACCATTGGACCGGCATACCTGAAGCTCACGGATCCGGTGGCTTCAGGCAGGGCCATGGGAAGCGGAACAGCGTCCGGAAAATCTGTTTTGGCACCCCAGTAATTCCTCAGGGACGGATCACCGAAGAGAGTGTAAACCTCCCAGTAATAATCTTCAAACACCGAAGCGCTCTTAGCCACTTCCATATTTCCGGTGCTGATCAGGGCGGCCTGAGTCAGTCTGCCCCTGCTCAGAAAAGGGGCATCATACACACCATCATCTGTTTCATTCACAGCCGGTGTCAGGCCGTCTCCGCCATGATCGTAGTAGCCCACACTCCAGTAGAGATCCTCATCCCAGTATGTATCGTTGCTTGCGCCGATATAGGCCATAGCTCCGCCGTTCTGATGACGCATCCAGGCCTCGCCGAAGGACAGACTTTTATCAAAGGCCGAGGTCTTGCACCCGTTCGTGATCAGCAGCGGATAGGACTGGTTCGTGAGCGACTCCAGGCTGAAATTACTGACCAGCGGATCCTCCCAGCTTGAAAAGGAACCATGACCGGTATAATTGACAAAAGACACACCGCGGTCGACCTCCTCCAGAATTGGTGCTCCCGGTCCGCTGCCTTCAAAGCTGACCACCTCAGTAAATCCGTTCTCCGGAATGAAGCGGTACCGCCGCCCGTAATCTATAGTGGGGATACCGTAACGATCGGTATTACCGAAACTGTCATAACCGGCGATCAGAACAGCCCGCGACAAATGAGAACCGTCTGAAGCCTGCAGAGCCTCATGGTTCATACTTTTTCTGAGCATGGCCGACAGTTCAGCCGACGTTGAAGAGGGCAGTCGTCCGACAGACAGATCAGGCAGCATATCATCATCGCTTAGCGCAGCATAATACAGATCCGTGACATGATCCCAGCTGCCCAGTCTGCTTTGGAAGGCGGGAAGCTGCTCCAGTTCGCCTGCAAGCAGCAGGAAATCCGGAAAAGGCTGTGCCGGGTCCGAATTCAGATAGCGGCTTTTCAGCATGGCCCGTATCCCCTCTGCCGTAGAACCGGCCTCAGATCTGCTGAGCAGCTCGATCCTTATACCCAGACTGCGCTTCCAGTCAGCAAATGCCTCAAAAAGTGCAGGATCATAATTATCCGCCCGAATGATCATCATGAGCGGATGTTCAAGAAGGGTCTCAACTCCCGTCTCATAGCCGGTCAGTCCTTCAGAAGCGGGTTCAGGACCCCCTGCCAGTGCTTCTCTGCGCCAGCTGAGTATCAGGTCCCCGGCAAGGACACACTGCAGTTCAGCAGCCTGTATCTCGTAGGATACAGGAAATATTGTTAAACGAATATACCTTTTATCCCGCATTACACCTAGGTCCTCCCAATGATAGAGCTGAGGGGAGGGGCGGTAGCTCTCGGAGGAATACACGATTTCTGAACGCTGAAAAGTCGGGATATCCGATGTGTTTTTCCTTAAAGACGGCTGCCTCGGCCAGAGACGGTCTGCACTGTCCGTCAATTGAGAGAGGGACAGGCGGAGAGAATCCTGAACGAGAAAACTGAGCTGAATATCCACTGCATTCAGGGGAATTTCCACAATGCTGTTGAAGACCGGCAGTTCAGGTTTTCCAGCATCCTGAGACGGGTAGGCTAAAGGGGCGCTGAGGCGTAGGTAGCTCTGAGCGCCTTCCTGTCGATTCTCCCAGTTCAGGGTGTGGAGTATAAAGGAATAGTGGCGGCGGTTCCCGGATTCACTAATAAGTAGGATGCCCTGTTCCGCTTCTGCTGCTTCAGCCAGCGTATAAGTCTGGGCGGCTTTCAGCGGGGCCAGAACAAACAGGACATATAGCAGGCAGGCTGTCAGCTTCCGTATACACATACTTAAAGCTAATCAGCCTGCAGCATCTTTCAAACAGATTTTTGGCCGGGTCCCTGCTCCCGTGTTCTCAGTCACGGTCCGGGCTGGGCAGGGATCAGAACAGGTAGTTCAGGCCGATATACAGCCCGCTGCTTCCATCCTGTTCAGAGGCGGCCATACCGTAATCCACCGCCACGATAAAATTCTGATTCATGGCGATGCGGAGTCCGCCGCCATAGCTCACATGAACCGTCTCCTCACCTTCAATGGGTACAGATGTTGAGAGGGCTGTCGGGTCGCTGATCTCATACTCATAGCGGTCATAGACCATACCGGCGTCTGTGAAGGCATTGAGAGCGAGATAGATGTTCTGCCCTGCCAGCACCGTGCGGTAGAATTTCCAGCGCAGCTCCAGATTTGTATAGGCCATTCCGTCACCTACAACACGGTTGCGCATGATACCGCGGAGATTCTTGGATCCGCCAAGGCCGTCCTTTGTCTGTTTGGAATCAAAGACGTGGGGCAGCATATAAAAGGGAATATCTCCTGACAGTTTCTGATGAATACCGATCCGGTACACGAAGCTGAGGTCATTGGGGATGAGGCTGAAGTACTGCCGATGTGTGAGGATGAACTTTGTGAAACCGGGATCGTTCCCGATAAAACCCGGAGCTGCCAGCAGCAGGGCCTCCGTCCAGATTCCCTTCATGGGATTGGGCTCGTTGTCTCTGGTATCATAGACCACACCGAGTTTCAGAAGGTTGTTGAGTCCGCCTTCTTTCTCTTCGTCCGCAATGATCCCGGCATTGATATATTCCTCGAAGAGGGTGGGTTTGGCAGGATCCAGCTGATCTTCTTCGTCCTTGCCTTCATTGAGGGCGTTGACGTCCACGGGACCCACTTCGGTATTATAGAGGGCATAGCCTGCCAGCCAGCGCAGAGGCATGCCTTCGATATTTCCCTGGAAGTCGGTCTTAAGCCTGAACAGCGCCCGGTCATGTTTATAATATACCCTTGTGATATAGGCATTATTGCCCTCGGTCTCGGAATCGATAACATCCGGATTATAGTTGCTTTCATAGCCGTTGAAGCCAAAGAAATCCAGACCCTTTTCTGTGTAGTAGGACAGTTCTGATGTGAGACGGATGTTGGGAATAAGGTATTTGCTGTCGTAGTTCATGGTCATGGTTCCACTGCCTTTGGTGGTCTGCGACCATTCAAGGTACAGGGAGTGGTCGTAATCGGGGTAATTGCTGCCGTCACCATAGTGGTAGATATTGGTCAGGGCGCCGTAGCGGAAACCCAGATCGGCATCATAGGCAATGGCAGGCAGAACGCCGAAATTCAGCCCGGTTTTTGTCAGATCCTGAGCGATTAGAAATGCAGCTGTGAGCATCAGCATCACTGCGGTTCTCTTCATGATTCCCTCCTGCAGGCCTGGCCTGCTCTATGGTTATTCTTCGAATACACCGATGGATGCGAATTTCTCAGCACGGGTGTCGAGAAGCTCATCCACGGATTTTTCCAGTAATTCTTTCAGTTCCTCTGTCACGGCATTTTTCAGCAGATGGGCGGCCTGATCCCAGTTTCTGTGGGCTGCGCCTGCCGGTTCCGGGACAATGCGGTCGGCGATACCCATCTCCATGAGATCCCGAGCTGTCACTTTCATGGCTTCGGCAGCCTCCGGCGCTTTGGCAGCATCCCGGAACAGGATGGATGCGCAGCCTTCGGGGGAGATCACGCTGTACCAGGTGTTCTCCAGCATCAGCAGACGGTCGCCGACACCTATGCCGAGGGCTCCGCCGCTGGCGCCTTCACCGATGACCACATTCAGTATCGGGACCCGCAGTCGGCTCATCTCGAACAAATTCCTCGCGATAGCCTCCGCCTGTCCCCTTTCTTCCGCCTGAATCCCCGGATAGGCCCCGATGGTGTCAATGAGGGTCAGCACGGGTTTGCCGAGACGTTCCGCCATTTTCATCAGGCGCAATGCCTTGCGGTAGCCCTCGGGATGGGGCATGCCGAAATTCCGCTTCAGGTTCTCCTTGACATTCCGTCCCTTCTGCTGCCCGATGATCACCACACCGATACCGTTGATGACCCCTGTTCCGCCGACGATGGCATCATCATCACGAAAGGCCCGGTCCCCCTTGAGTTCAAACCAGTTGTCCACGATCCGTTCGATATAGTCCAGAGTGTAGGGCCGGTCCGGATGGCGGGCAAGCTGAACCCTCTGCCAGCGGTTAAGATTGGAATAAGTGTCCTCGATCATCCTGTTCAGTTTTTCGGTCAAACTGATAAGTTCTGAATCAACAGCCACGCCGTTGGCCTGCGAGGTCTGCTTCAGCTCTGCAATCCGCGCTTCCAGTTCATATATTTTCTTTTCAAAATCCAGAACAATGCGAGCCATAGTGTCCCCTACTGTAATTTAAAGAGCGTTTTGAGAAGGATCTCAACATCCATACTGAAGGAATAATTCCGCAGATAAAAGGTCATGAAACGGCTGTGTTCCTGAGCATCCATGGTCACATCCCTTTCCATCTGAGCAAGACCGGTCAGGCCGGGCTTATACATTCGCCGGCTGCCTTCCGGTATATTCCATAGGTCTCCCACAAAGGATAAATTACCTTTTAACACGCTGAATAACAAGGGATACCACCACAGGCCCCGTCTCTGCCCCTTAGGGGTCTCCCACACAGTCCAGCGGACCGGTCCGCTCTGCAGCAGCTGCGTCCTCCGTCCTCTGAACAGCCGGTATCCCAGAGCCGGCACAGCAAAGATGATCAGTCCGACCAGCGATGTGCTCAGGTCAAAGAACCGCTTCATACCCCGGTTGAAAGGACGGTGCAGGGAAAACTCCATCTCAACCATGGATATTCCCTCCAAAGTCTCAATACTCGCTTTCCCGTATATCATATTCAGATTCTCAGGCACGATCTTCAGCTCAAGGTCCAGGTCCTGAAGTTCACTCATCATGGACATCAGTTCCGCCGTCGGCCCAAAAGAAGATGTAAAGATCAGACAGCCCAGCTTTTTCAGCTGCACCAGCTCACGGATATCCGACAAACGCCCGACAGTTCTGGGATTGCTGAAGTCCCGGTCCAGAAAACCGATGAACAGATAGCCCAGATCCGGACGCTCACTGAGAATGGCCGCTATCCGCTGCCCCTCACTGTCCGCACCGACGATGGCTGTTCTCAGGGCAAGCAGTTCATCAGCATGGGATTTGCGATGATTGCTAGATGATAGTTTAACTATTAAACGCCAACCGGGGATAAAAATCAAGGAAATGCTAAAGGCTATGAGGAACACGAGGCGGCTGTGGGCGATCTGCGGCAGGAAGAATGTCAGGAAGCCGGAGAGGAGACCTCCGCCGGCAAGGGCAGCAGCGGAGCGGGTAAAGTCCAGGGGGCGGCTGCGGTAGACACTCATGCCCGAGGCGGCCAGGCTGTATATCAGAAAGTAGAGCCCGGTGATAAAGAGGTAATTCGGCAGCAGGTCCAGATCTCCGAAGCGCAGAAGCAGGGCAAGAACAAAGGAAAGGTAAAGAAACAAGGCATCGAGAAGAGGGTATCGAAAGATTTTAAGGAGTTTGGCCAGAAACCTTCCGGTCATATGTGTCAGAATACCGGTTCTCAGCATGAGAGTGTAGGGCAGACTGAATCGGAGAGCAAAATGCTTCTGCACAAACACATCCATTGCCTTGTAAAAGATAAGAATATTGTCAAAGGCCGCCTGCTTGCTGCTCTCTCCCTTGTAATGGATGATAGAGGTAGCGGGAACATAATTCACAGAATACCCTGCCTCCTTCACCCTGTAGCAGAGATCGAGATCCTCGCCATACATGAAAAAGCGTTCGTCAAAGGCACCGAGGTCCAGCATCAGTTCTTTTCGTGTAAACATGAAAGAGCCTGAAACGGCATCCACTTCCGCCTCCTGCTCCGGATCCAGGAAGGTCAGATTATAGCGGGCCAGACGGGGACTTTTTGGAAATAAGGCAGACAGGCCCAGCATTTTCGGAAGTGTGACCATGGGAGTCGGGAAACTTCTGCGGCAGGCAAGCTGCAGAGAACCGTCAGCATTGAGGATCTTACAGCCAGACAGCCCGCATTCGGGATGCCTGTCCATATAATCCATCATCACTGACAGGGTATCTTCCTGAATGATGGTATCGGGGTTGAGGAAAAGGATATAATTTCCTTCGGCTTCCCTCAGAGCCTGATTGTTTGCCGCCCCAAAACCTGCATTCTCTGTGTTGGCGATCAAGTGAACCGCAGGGAAATGTTCGCGTACAAATTCGGGGGTGCCGTCGATGCTCGCATTGTCGACGACAAAGATCTCGACCTTCAGCCCTGCAGCCGCCTTTTCTATACTGAGCAGACTCTGATGCAGGAATTCCCTGACGTTGTAACTGACAATGATGACCGAGATGTCCATGATTTGAGACACTGCATATCCGCTGCCGCGGATCAGACCTTTCCGGCCAGAGCCCAGAATTTCAGCCGCCAGACCATGAATACAGCCTCACGAACGATCTTTTTACTCATTTTGCTCTGCCCTTCGGTGCGGTCCACGAAGATGATGGGGACTTCAAAAAATCTATATCCGGCCTTCCAGGCCCTGAAATTCATTTCAATCTGAAAACTGTAGCCCTGAGATTTCACCTTGTCCAGACGGATGTTTTCAAGGGTTTCCCTCCGCCAGCACTTGAAACCGGCGGTACCGTCCATCACCGGCATTCCTGTGATGATACGGCTGTAGATATTGGCTCCGTAACTCAGAATCAGCCGGCTCATTGGCCAGTAGACGACAGAAACACCGTTCACGTACCGGCTTCCGATCACCCAATCGTAGTCCTCAACGCTTTTAAACAGTTTAACCAGATCCTTAGGATCGTGGGAAAAATCAGCATCCATCTGAGCGATGCGGTCATAACGGTGTTCAATGGCATAGCCGAAACCGGCAATATATGCCGTACCCAGTCCGGATTTCTTTTCCCTCTGAAGGATTTTGATAGAGGGATTCGCTTTCTGCATATTCAGAACAATCTCGGCCGTACCGTCGGGACTGTTGTCATCGACAATCAGTATATCCAGTCCCTCGATCCCCAGAGAGAGGATCGTTTCCAGAAGACCCTGTATATTGTCCTTTTCATTATAGGTCGGAATAATGACGAGCCGCTTCAAATGGCACTCTCTTTCATTTGCATAAGGATTTCCTTCAGGCTGCGGTCCGGCACGCCGCTGAACTGCCGGATCTTGCTCACGATCAGTCCGCCTTTCAGGGGTCTAGGCGCCGGAAGGCCCAGTTCCTCGGTGGACACAGCATCGATCAGCCCGTCATCCAGATCGTAGATCTCTGCGATCATGCGGGCAAAGTCCAGCCGGGAAAGATAATCACGCCCGGCATAATTGAAGACCAGACGGGCCTCCTGTTCGATCAAAACCCGTGTGGCCAGGGCAAGATCATCACTATAGGTTGGATTGTTAAACTGATCATCTACTATCCTAATCCGCTTCCCGGATTTCAGTGAATCTACGACAAAGCGCACAAAGGAGGCGTCCTGTCTGGGGCCCCGGCCGTAGAGAACATTCGTACGCAGAATAATGTGTTCACAGTGACTGGCTGAAATACCCTGTTCTGCCTCCAGTTTCTGGCGGCCGTAATTATTGATGGGGTTGACCTCCGCCTCTTCCCCATAGGGACCGCTGAGACCGTCAAACAGATAATCGCTACTGTAATGGACCAGGAGAATTGCTCTTTCTGCTGCAGCCCATGCCATATTGACCGGCGCTTCCGCATTCACCGATCTGGACAGGGCCACCTGTGACTCACAGCCGTCCACAGAAGTAAAGGCCGCACAGTTGATGAGGACCTCCGGACGAAACTCATCCAGGTTTTTATGCAGGTCCTCCGTATCTGTAATGTCCATTGTCCTGTATTCCAAACCGAGTTCTTCAGCAGAGGCACTGTCCTTTTCCACCCCTGTCAGGAGGCATGAACTGCGGCCGGCAAACTCCCGGGCCACGGCATATCCGAGTACACCGTTCGCACCGGCAATCAGGATTTTAGATGCTTTGAACATCAGAGGACAGATCCTCTCTTCTTGAAATCAGCGACCCTCACTGCCAGTTCGGCATCGGTCATGGCTCCGACCTGAGCGGCAAAAATAACTGCATTGATCATCCCGGCCTTACCCACAGCGAAAGTGGCTACGGGAACACCTTTGGGCATCTGCACAATGGACAGCAGGGAATCCAGACCTCCCAGAGAGGGACCTTCAGCCGGAACACCCAGAACCGGTTTACGGGTATGACTGGCAATGACTCCCGGTAAATGGGCCGCCATCCCTGCAACGCCGACAAATAGATCTGTTTCGTCCGCTTCGGCCTCTCTGATGAATTTCATCAGTTCATCCGGATTTCTATGGGCTGAAAGAACACGTTTTTCGGCTTCAATTCCGAAATATTCGAGATAGGCATCCGCCGCATCGATGACAGCCTTGTCTGAAGGGCTTCCGCTGAGTATGGCTATTTTCATGTCTTCTCCTGTATTTTGCTGTAAAGCCGTAATATAGAATCTTTTCCGGCGAAGGAAAACAGGACAATGAAGGCAGGGATCGATTTTTCTGTTCAGACCCGATCTGACAACGGCTTATCAATCGGTCGGCCCGATGCCCTTCAGGGCTGCTTATCTGCAGAGCCTATTCTGTCCCTCAGCAGCAGATAGAGATCGACAAACTGCCCTGTACTCAGGGCCTGAGGGCGCAGCTGCCAGTCAAAGAGCGGGTCCAGTGTTTCGTCATACCAGCTCCTGAGACTGTTGCGCAGGGTTTTCCGTCGCTGATTAAAGGCCCGGCGCACCAGCTGCCGGAAAGCAAACATATCATCAATACGCGGATCCGTCTCCCGGTCGAAATCCAGCAGCAGAATGGCTGACTGAATCCTCGGTCGCGGTCGGAAAGCCTCCGGAGGGATAATAAAGGCGATGCTCCCGCTTGCATACAGTGAGGTATACACACTGAGAATTCCGAAGTTGGAGGAACCCGCTTCTGCAATCACCCTCTCTGCCATCTCTTTCTGGAGCATGAAGACAGCCCTGCGGGGTTTCAGAGGGCTGTCATAGAGTTTGATCAATATCTGAGAACTGATATTGTAGGGCAGATTGCCGACAATCTGCTGCAGAGGGAAGAGGGGAGACCAGTCAAAGCGCAGAATGTCCTCTTCGTAGAGCTGAAAGCGTGTCTCGTCCTTCCATTCCTCCTTCAGTGCGGCAGCCAGATCCCGGTCGTACTCCACGGCCTTCACCCTTGCTCCGCTCTGAATCAGGCCCGTCGTGAGTGCGCCCTGTCCGGGACCGATCTCTAGGATGGACTCATCACTCCCGGCGGCCACTGTGTCCAGGATCCTGTGAATCACTTCCCTGTCCACGAGAAAATTCTGTCCCAGGGATCGCTTCGCCCGGGGATGCCCCGACTGCCGCTGCTTCACATCATATCCTGAAAAATTCTCTGGCTCTTGCTGTGGTCATCTCAGCGACCTCCGACAGAGGCAGTTTAAATATCTCCGCATATTTTTCCGCCACTTTATGCACCATGAAGGGCTCGCAGGTCTTCCCGCGCCAGGGTTTCGGAGCCATGAAAGGAGCATCTGTCTCGATCATCAGACGGTCCGGACCCAGAGCCGCCACGATCTGAGGAAGCTCCCGGCTGAAAGTGATCACATTGGTAAAACTGATGAGCGCCCCCCGGGCAATCAGCTCGAGCGCAAAATCAGCGCCTCCAGTGTAGCAGTGAGCCTGCATCCGATAGTAGTCCTCGGCTGCCAGAGCCTCTCTTACCGCCTCATCAGCTGCCCTGTCATGGACGATCATCGGCATGTCCAAACTCTTGGCTAATGCTATCTGTTCGCGAAATGTACGCATCTGAAGCTCTGCCGGGGCATAGTCACGAAAAAAGTCCATCCCGATCTCACCGATGGCCACCACTCGAGGGTGGGATGCCAGAGACTCCAGCTCCTTCAGATAGCCTGTATCTTTGGCTGCACAGTCATGAGGATGTACTCCCACAGCGGCATAGAGCTCGGGAAAACGTTCTGCCAGCCCGATAGCAGCTTCGGCAGTTCTCAGATCCACAGCCGGTATGATCACGGCCTCCACACCGTAGTCCCTTGCCCTCTGTACATAGGGTTCCGGATCCAGAACAAAGGGTTCAAAATTCAGATGGGCATGTGTGTCAATATACATTTCAGCGTATCCTGGCGCCAGAGCCGATCTCACTACCTGGACGCAGCAGGAATAGTTTTTTCCCCTTCTGGGCCGTCAGCAGCATTCCACTGCTCTCAATTCCGAAAATTTTTGCCGGTTTCAGGTTATATACCATCACCACCGAACTGCCGATCAGTTCTTCAGGGCTGTAATACTTCCCAATCCCTGCCACCAGGGTGCGTTCCTCCTGTGCGACCTCAACTGCCAGTTTAAGCAGTTTATCACTGCCCTCCACCCTTTCGGCCTGTCTGATCACGGCAATGCGCATATCCACGGAGGTAAATTCTTCGATGGAAATCAGACCGTCCTTCTCAGCCTCAGGTTCTGCCGCTTCTGCTGCACCTCCCTCAGCTGCGACCTCAGTTCCTGGATTTCCGCCCGGCTGGTCTTTCTTCTCAGACTTTGCCGCCTCGGCAAGCCGCTCCTCCTGCATCAGATCATAGCGGGGAAAGAGAGCAGCCACTGTCTGCAGGGAGCCCCCTGCCTTCAGGCCAGACCAATTGAAGTGTCCAACACTCTGCACATCTTCATGCAGCAAAGCGAAAAAGGCCGCCATTTTTCCCGGCATGACCGGCATCAGATACCATGCCGCACTGCGAAGAGAAGCCAGAGCCGCATACAGCACCTTCCCCGCTGCCTCCCGGTCCGTCTTCACCAGTTTCCAGGGCGCCTTCTCCTCCATATAGCGGTTAATGCTCCGAACATAGGAGATCCCCTCAAACACGATCTTCCCCAGATCCATACTGTCCAGCCAGCTGCCAAGACTGTCTGACAGCAGCTCTGAAGCCCGCCTGAGTTCCTCCTCCTCGATACCTGCACCGGAGCCCTCGGGAACCCTTCCATCAAAATGCCGGTGAATCAGTGTAAAAATGCGGTTCACCAGATTACCGAAGTCATTTGCCAGATCCGTATTATAGGTNTGGTAAAAACGCTGACGACTGAAGTCGCCGTCACCGAACAGNGGTCCTTCCTTCACCAGATAGTAGCGGAAAGCATCCACACCCACGTTTGAAATATGCTCCCTGATCGTGGCCAGGTCGATAAAATTTCCCAGACTCTTGCTCATTTTCTGACCTTCACTCATCCACCAGCCGTGGGCGAAAATACTTTTCGGAAGCGGAATTCCCGCCGCCATCAGCATCGTCGGCCAGTACACAGCATGCGTTGTAAGTATATCCTTTCCGATCAAATGAGTTGCCGGCCAGAACAGCTCGAATCGGGAAGGGTCGTCCGAGCCGTAACCGAGCGCAGAAATGTAGTTTGTGAGTGCATCAAACCAGACATAGGTCACAAACTCAGCATCGAAGGGCAGCTCGATCCCCCAGCTCAGTCGGCTCTTCGGACGGCTGATGCAGAGATCCCCCAGCTCATTGGAAAGAAATCCAAGAATCTCGTTCTTCCGGTTCTCCGGCTGTATGAAATCCGGATGCTCACGGATGTACTCGACCAGCTGATCCCGATACTTTCCCATTCGAAAGAAATAATTCGTCTCCGAAATGGTCCGGACATCCCGGAATCCGCCTTCCTCATATTCCTTCTGAGTAATAAAGCGCTCTTCGGACACTGAATACAAGCCGTCATATTCCGCCCGGTAAATGTCACCCCGGTCATACAGATCCTGCAGCAGCTTCTGAACGATGACCTTATGCCGTAACTCCGTTGTTCGGATAAAATCATCATGACTGATATTCAATTCCTGCCACAGACGCCGGAAACGCAGCACATATTCATCACAGTGGTCCTTCGGGTCCACACCCCTCTTCTCCGCCGCTTGCTGAACCTTCTGCCCATGCTCATCTGTACCCGTGAGAAAGTAGCGACTGCCGCCGCGCAACTGCTGGTATCTGCTGAAAACATCGGCCAGGACCGTGGTGTAGGCATGCCCTATATGCGGCTCGTCATTCACGTAGTAGATCGGTGTAGTAATGTAGTTTGATAGAGCCATTATTTAACTATTCCTCAATTATCTTCGATTTTGTTTAATTCACCTGCATCCGCGTCCACGATCTGCGCCTGGGCATACTTCAGATTTTTCAAGCCCTTTTTTCGAGCGGTGTTTACAAGTTCTTTCACACTGTCACGGTCAAATTCCTCCGTACTGCCGTCCTCCATCTGACAGACCGCCTTATCCTGCAGTACATTGATCTTTTCAATATATCCCTTTTTACTGCTGTAGAACACCGGTTCGCCGGGAACAGGAAAGCTCTCCATGGCCTCCCTGTACAAACCGTGTTCATAGCGGAGACAGCATTTGAGTTTGCCGCACTGTCCGCTCAGCTTACTCGGATTCATGGGCAGGCTCTGATCCTTGGCAAACTGTGTGTTGACGGGTTCAAAATTCTCAATAAACACGCCGCAGCACAGCGGCAGTCCACAGGTTCCCACTGAACACAGGCGCTTCGCTTCATCTCTGACCCCGATCTGCCTCATCTCGATCCGCGTTCTGAAGATTCCGGCGAGGCGGCGCACAAGTTCCCTGAAATCCACTCTTTCATCAGCAGTGTAGTAGAATGTAATTTTTTTCCTGTCCAGCTGGTATTCGACATCCATCAGTTTCATGGTCAGGCCCAGTTCCTTCACCATCCGCCGGCAGGTTTCCCTGGCCTCCGTCTCCCGCTGACTGTTCTCTTCATAATCCTTCAGATCCTGATCCGATGCTTTCCTGCTGATGCGGAACTCGGATAGAACCGAGCAGCCGCTGCAGAGTTCATCCATGACTGCGGTCACGCGGCCGAGATCCTCCCCTTTGTCTGTCAGAACCACCAGCCTGTCCTCAGGCCGGATCGGATATTCCATGTCATTTCTGTAAAAGGCACGCCGATGCCCCTTAAACTCTATCTTTATATATTTAGGCGTCATGTATTATCTCCTGCGAGCCGTTAGAAGCTGTTTCTGCAGCAAGGCGATAAAGCGCCCCGCAAGGAGCGGAATATAGATATTCCGTCCAGCCAGTTCAATGACTTGCTGTGTTTCTTTGATCAATCGGTAATAGTCCAGTCCGGGATAATAACGAGCAAAAGAGCCGATCTCATTGGCATAGGGCTGCAGAATGATCTGAGAGGGTTGAACCCCGGCCTCAATACTCTGCGCATCTCTGAACCAGTAGATCATCAGCCGTAAAGCATCCTCGAAACTGTGTCTCTCGTTGCGGTAAAGAGCGGCAAGATCCGTGATCCAGTCCGTTAGATGTGTCATTTCACCGCGCATGATGGACCGCCAGAGCTCCAGGAAGCCCTCATTTTCCAGCGTCAGTTCACCGCGCATGTAGGCATGCAGCTGATTGATATTGCCGCTGCACAGCCGTGCCGCCAGGGGAATGAGCTCCCGCTTGAATCCCCGATCTTCCAGATAGTCGATCAGATCTCCTTCCGCCACTGGATTGAAACGCAGCAGCTGACAGCGTGATCGAATGGTCTCCGGCAGACTTTCAGCACTCTCTGTGCTGAGAATGAATGCTGTCTTCGGCGGCGGCTCCTCCAGTGTCTTCAGCAGACTGTTGAAACTCTCTGCGTTCATCTGCTCCGCCCTGAGGATCAGAACGATGCGCCAGCCCTCTTCATCACTGCCGAGACGCAGTTTCTTCTTAAGACTCCGGACACTGGCAATGCGGATGACATGCGCCGAGGGGATCTGTATCCCCCGGTAGGGATCTTCCTGAAATTCCTTCCATGCCGTCTGCAGAGCCTCGTACTGACTCTCGTTCATCTCCTCCACCGGGTCACGGTCATTTTTCTGACTTGAACCGCCCCCGGGCAGAGCATGAAGTATCAGAAGATTGCTGTGATTGAAACTTTTTGCTTTTCTGCAGGCGTCGCATTCACCGCAGGCCAGATGGTCCTCACGGGGCTGCAGACAGTTCAGAGCTGCAAAGAATTCCAGCGCCAGATGACTCTTTCCCGATCCCCGGGGCCCTGAAAAGAGATAGGCCGAACCGATACGTCCCCCGCGGATGATCCGTGAGAGTCTGTCATAGAGTGCCTGCTGCCCGATTCCCCCGAACAGCCGCTGTTTTTTGTCCTTTTCCGACATGGCCTAAATCTAAGGAATTTAGTCCAATATGATAAGAAAAAAGCCCCTGCCTCAGCAGGGGCCCCATTTTCAATTCATGTCTGTTTCAGCTCAGCCGCCGGCCCGACTCAGACCCACACCGCCGGCAGGCCGATGTCTACTGGGTTGTGAAGATCTGGAATCCGCTGTAGGCCTCCATCCCATGCTCCCCGATATCCAGACCCCGCAGTTCCTCCTCCTCGGAAACCCTCAGGACCAGAATCGCATCAATCACTTTGAAAAGGATGTAACCCAGACCGAAAGCCCAGGCGAAAGCCGCCAGAACACCTGCTGCCTGAACACCCAGCAGTGAAAAACCGCCGCCGTAGAGCAGTCCCTTCTCAATATGAAACAGCCCGACAGCCAGAGTTCCAAAGGCTCCGGCTACCCCATGTACCGACACCGCTCCGACAGGATCGTCCACCTTCAATACCCGGTCGATGAATTCAATGGAAAAGACAACCAGGATCCCTGCCATGGCCCCGATGCTCAGACTCCCGAGACCGCTCACATCCGCGCAGCCGGCAGTGATGGCCACCAGTCCCGCCAATGCACCGTTCAAAGCCATGGATCCATCGGGTTTGCTGTGGATAAGCCAGGACGTCACCAGCGCTGTGATCGCCGCAGCAGATGCACTCAGATTTGTCATCACCGCGATCCTGCCGATGGACCCGTCCCCAGCCGTCGTACTGCCGGGATTAAAGCCGAACCAGCCGAACCAGAGAATGAAGACACCCAGAGCACCCAGAGCAATGTTGTGCCCGGGTATGGCCTTCGCCTCACCGTTGGGACCGTATTTTCCCAATCTCGGGCCCACAACCATGGCTCCCGCCAGAGCCAGCCAGCCGCCCAGCGAATGAACAACCGTCGAACCGGCAAAATCCGTGAACCCCAGTCCCTCCAGCCAGCCGCCGCCCGCCAGCAGCGAACCCCAGGCCCAGGAACCAAAAACCGGATAAATGAAAGCCGCAATCAGCACAGAATAGGCAATGTAGGCCGGAAACCGCGTCCTCTCCGCCATCGCACCGGACACAATCGTCGCCGCCGTTCCGGCAAACACTGTCTGAAAAATCAGAAAAGTCCAGTTCCAGTCATCCCCCGCCAGATCACTGAAACTCCCCAGAAAATGACTGCTGCCCCAGAACCCATTGCTGACACCGAACATCAGTCCGAAACCCAGAATGAAATACACCACCGAAGCCATACTGAAATCCATAAGATTCTTCATCATGATGTTCACCGTGTTCTTCGCCCGGGTGAAACCGCTTTCCACCATGGCAAAACCCGCCTGCATGAAAAACACCAGAAAAGCCGCCACAGCCGTCCAGACAATATTCAGATCCTGACGCAGTGCATCCAGTGCCGCCCCATCCGCCTCAGCCGCCCCGAGCATTCCCGCTGCCAGCAGAAGCAGAGCTGCACGCCGATATCCTGAAAAACCTTTTCCAATATACGCTGATCTAGTCCTGATATACATTCTCAACCCCCTATCCTACGGCCACAGGGCCGGTTTCGCCTGTTCTGATACGTATGCATTCCGTCAACTCCTGAACGAAGATCTTGCCGTCCCCGATACTCCCGGTCTTGGCTCCGCTGATGATAGCCTCCACCGCAGCATCCACATAATCATCGTTTACCGCGATCTCCAGCCGAACCTTCTTCAGAAGATTGACCTCTATATCCGCCCCGCGATAGGTCTCATGGTATCCCTTCTGCTCCCCGCAGCCCAGTGCATTGGTGATGCTCATCTTGAACACCCTCCGCTCATACAGAGACTGCTTCACCGCGTTGAGCCGCTCTGGCTGTATGTATGCCGTGATCAGTTTCATCTAAAACTCCTTTTTAAATTTGATGTTGTCTCCCTTTCTCATGACCTGTCCTGATGTCAAGCCGCGTGCCAGAGGGGGTCTCAACTCCCTCTGCAACTGTATTTAAACAAGTTAAATGCTCCTGTCCCCAGAATCCGCTTCCGATACGATACAACAAAAATGTAGGTTTAGACTAAATAACTACATAATTGTAATTTTCAACCCAAGCACTTGTTTTTTCTATGGCCTAAACAGTAGACNCAGCAGGATCAATACAACCTGTCTGTTGAAATACAGTTTGTTAATTCCACATATCATCTTTTCAAACAACTACTTATATTCGATATTCAAAGCATGTATTACAATTTTGTATTTGGTTCGATTAATTACTACATTTCTGTATGATTAAGGAGTACATTTTATGAAGAACAGC
>JGI10211J34971_10000627_pt1 | contig 29274 bp, 31 predicted proteins | sample Etolagsediment_FD_34971 | JGI IMG/M metagenome (IMG submission 34971)
ATTTCATTTAAGTTAAATATGTTATCATTATTGTAACTTTAAAATAAAAAAAAAGGAAAAATATGTCAAAAATTATATGGTCAAAAATTGATGAAGCTCCAGCTTTAGCAACTTATTCGCTTTTACCAATCGTAAATGCGTTTACTAAAGCAGCAGGTGTAGAGGTTGTTGAAAAAGACATCTCATTATCTGGAAGAGTATTGGCAGCTATGGATTTAGCTCCTGATGAGTTATCTAAATTAGGTGAGATTGTATTACAAGATGATGGAAATATTATTAAGCTTCCAAATATTTCTGCTTCAGTTGGTCAACTAAAAGATTGTATTGCTGAACTTCAAGCTCAAGGTTTTGATATCCCTAACTATCCTGAAAATCCAGCAAATGATGCTGAAAAAGAGATTCAAGCTAAATATAGCACATGTTTAGGTTCTGCTGTTAACCCAGTATTAAGAGAGGGTAACTCAGATAGAAGAGCTGCTGCAGCTGTTAAAAAATTTGCTCAAAAAAATCCTCATAGATTAAAAGCATTTTCTGAAAATTCAAAAGCATATGTTGCTCATATGGAAGGGAAAGGAGATTTCTATGGAAATGAGAAAGCTGTAACTTCTGATAAAGATCAAAAAGTAACTATTGCACTAAATGGGAAAGAGTTAAAAACTATTGATGCACTTGCTGGCGAAGTACTTGATGGTACATTTATGTCAGTTTCTGCACTTAAAGCATTCTACAAAAAAACAATTGAAGATGCAAAAACAAACGGTGTATTATGGTCATTACACTTAAAAGCAACTATGATGAAAATTTCAGATCCAATTATGTTTGGATATGGATTTGTTGCATTCTTTGAAGATGTATTCGCTAAATATGCTGATACATTCAAAGAGTTAAATGTAAACCCAAATCAAGGTATGTCAGACTTAGAGAAAAAAATCAAAGGCCACGCTAAAGAAGCTGAAATAAAAGCTGCTTTCCAAGCTGTTTTAGAATCTGATTCTCCAAAATTAGCAATGGTTGATTCTGATAAAGGTACTACAAACTTCAACGCTTCAAATGATGTTATTATCGATGCATCTATGCCAGTTGTTGTAAGAGAAGGTGGAAAACAATGGGATAGAAATGGTGATGCGTGCGAGTGTGTTGCTGTAATTCCTGATTCTACTTACGGAATGTTTCATGCAGAGATGGTAGCTGATTGTGTTAAGAATGGTCAATACGATGTAACAACAATGGGTACAATGCAAAATATTGGTCTTATGGCTCAAAAAGCAGAAGAGTATGGTTCTCACCCGACTACTTTTGAATTAGCTGAAGCTGGAACTGTTACAGTTACAACTGAAGATGGTACATGTTTAATGTCATTTGAGTGTGAAGCTGGTGATATTTGGAGAATGTCTAGAACTAAAGATATTCCAATCAAAGACTGGGTTAGATTAACAGTTGAGAGAACAAGATTGGAAAATGTTCCTGCAGTATTCTGGCTAGATGAAAATAGAGCTCATGATGCAGAAGTTATGAAAAAAGTTAAAACTTATTTAGCTGATTTTGATACAGCTGGTTTAGATATTCAATTTATGAATGTTACAGATGCTACAAGATTTACAAATGCACGAGTGAGAGAAGGTAAAACTACTATTGCTGTTACTGGAAATGTATTAAGAGACCACTTAACAGATATGTACCCAATTTTAGAGCTTGGAACATCTGCAAAAATGTTATCAATCGTTCCTTTATTAGCTGGCGGTGGATTATATGAAACTGGTGCGGGTGGATCTGCTCCTAAACATGTTGATCAATTCTTAGCTGAGGGTCACTTAAGATGGGATTCATTAGGTGAATTCTTAGCACTTGCAGAGTCTTTAAGATTCTTAGGTAACAAGCACTCAGATGCAAAATTAACTGCACTTACAGCTGCACTTGATGCTGCAAATGACGGTTACTTAGATAATTCTAAAGAGCCATCAAGAAAATGTGGAGAGCCAGATAACAAAGCTTCTCACTTCTTTGTTGCACAATACTGGGCTAAAGCATTAGCTGAGGGTGAAAACGCTGAGTTAGCTGCTAAATTTGCACCAGTTGCTGCTGCACTTACAGAGAATGAAGAGACAATTATGTCTGAACTTCTTGCAGTTGCAGGTCAAGCTCAAGATATTGGTGGTTACTTCAAGCCAGATGATGCAAAAGCTTCTAAGGCTATGAGACCATCTGCTACATTAAATAATATTATTGACAATATCTAATAATATTATTTACTATCAAAAGGTAGGTATTATTTACCTACCTTTTATAGGTTAAGATTGAGATATATAGTTTATATTAAAACTATATATCTTAGTTTTAACCTTTATTCAATATGAAATAAATAACACACTAAATAAATAAAGGAAGTTTAATGGCAAATAAAAAAGTAACTGTAATTGGGACTGGTAATTTTGGTTCAACTGTAGCATTTATATTAGCAATGAATGGTTTGTGTCATGAGGTAGTTCTTCGTGGTAGAAATATTAATATAGCAAAAGGTAAAGCACTTGATATGTCACAAGCTGCTAATGCAGCAAGACAACATACAGTTGTACGTGCAGCACTAGAACCACAGGATATTGCAAATAGCGAGGTTGTTGTAGTAACAGCAGGTGCTCCACGTACTCCAGGTATGGATAGAGATGATCTATTGCTTAAAAATGCCACAATTGTAAAAGGCTATGCTCAAGAGATAAAGCAATATGCACCAGATGCTATTGTTGTAATTGTAAGCAATCCATTAGATGTAATGACATATGTTATGCTAAAAGAAACAGGATTTCCCAAAGAGAGAGTTCTTGGTATGGCTGGGATTTTAGATAGTGCAAGAATGGCACACTTCATTTATGAAAAATTGGAATATGGTGCAGGTCAAATTAGAGCAACAGTTATGGGTGGACATGGAGATACTATGGTACCACTACCAAAGTTTACTACAGTAGCTGGGGTACCAATTGAGGATCTTCTGAATCCAGATGAGATAAATGAAATTGTTGAAAAAACAAAAGTTGGTGGAGCTGAAATAGTTAACTTACTTGGTGATGGATCTGCATATTATGCACCTGCAAAATCAACAATTGTAATGGTAGAAGCAATTTTAAAAGATACAAAACAAATTCATTCATGTGCTGTTATGCTTGAAGGTGAGTATGGACATGAAAATATTGTAAGTGGTGTGCCTGCTATGATTGGTGCACATGGAGTTGAAAAAATTATTGAAATGACCCTTAAACCTTTCCAAGAAAAAAGATTCAAAAAGTCTGTCGATTCAGTAAGAGAACTTACAGACAAATTATATAAATTAGACTTTTTTGCTCAAGAATAAATTATGATTAGTAGAAAAGTAGGAATTATCGGAGCTGGAGCGGTTGGAGCAACTGCTGCATATACACTTAGTATGACAGGGTCTTGTCATGAGATAGTATTATTTGATATTGCACCAGGTGTTGCAAAGGGTAAGGCTATAGATATTGGTCAAGCATCATACTATACACAAAATGGTACAATTATTACTGCCGCTGATACTATTAGCGATGTTAAAGATTGTGATATTGTTGTAATCACTGCAGGAGTTCCTAGAAAAAGTGATATGACTAGAGCTGATCTTTTAAAAATTAATGCTAATATCATTAAAGATGTAGCTACAAATATTAAAGAAAGTTCACCTGATAGTATAATCATTTGTGTATCAAATCCACTTGATATAATGACATATCTAATACATAAAATAACAGGATGGGATTCAAATAGAATAGTAGGTATGTCAGGAGCACTTGATGGTGCAAGGATGGCATATCAAATCCAGAAAAAGACTGGATATAGTGCAGCTCAAACTGGAAGTTTAGTGATTGGTGATCATGGAGAAAATATGATTCCATTACCACATAGAGTATCTGTTGGTGATATCCCTCTTGAAGATCTTATTACACAAGATGATATGGATGATATTATTGAAAAAACTAGATTTGGTGGCGCTGAAATTGTAGGTCATCTAGGTACTAGTGGTTATTATGGTCCAGGACGTGCCATAGCCCATGTGGTTGAGGCAATATTAAATGATTCTAAAGCTATTGTACCATCTTCTGTTATGCTTGATGGTGAATATGGACACAGTGATGTAACTGTTGGTGTACCTGTTGTTCTTGGTGCTAGAGGTGTTGAATCTATTATAGAATTAAAATTACGTGATTCAACTAAAGAAAAACTTCAAGTATCAGTTGATTCTATCAAAGATGGAATTAAAATTTTAGATGAGAATGGTTTTTTTAATTTATAGTTATAATTATTACTAATCTCAATAGTCTAAAAAGGTCAATATTTATTATTGACCTTTTTTATTTTTTATTAAAAAAATTAATGATATACTCACGCTATATAAATAGGAGATCTTAATGAGAGAAATACAATATAATGATGTAGTAACAGCTATACGAAATGTAATTGTTCATTGTGGTACAGTATTACCAGACGATGCATACAAAGCTATTAAAGATGCACATGACAATGAAAAGTCACCGGTTGCAAAAGAGGTTTTAGCTCAACTACTTGAAAATGCAGATATTGCTAAAAATGAAGAAAGACCACTATGTCAAGATACTGGATTAGCAGTATTTTTTGTAAATGTTGGTGAAGAGGTAAAAGTAATTGGTGGACTTTTAAGAGATGCTATCAATGAAGGTACTGAAAAAGGATATCAAGACGCATACCTTAGAGCAAGTACATGTGAACCATTTACAAGAGCAAACTTAAAAGATAAAGTAGGATACAACCTACCTGCTATTATCCACTTTGATATTGTAGCTGGTGATAAGATTGATGTAGAGTATGCAGCAAAAGGTGGTGGTAGTGAAAATGTATCAAGAGCTACAGTATTCCCTCCAGCAGCAGGAAAAGCTGGTATTATTGAATATGTAAAACAAGTAATATCTGATGCAGGTGGTAATCCATGTCCTCCACTTACTGTTGGTGTTGGTATTGGTGGTACTTTTGAAAAAGCTGGTATATCTTCTAAACATGCATTATTCAGAACAATTGGTTCTGTTAATGAAGATCCAGAAATGGCGCAGATGGAACAAGAGATTAAAGACGAATTAAATAAACTTGGTATCGGTGCTATGGGTATGGGTGGAACTGAAACTGTACTAGCTGTACATATTGAATCTAATCCATGTCATATTGCATCTTTGCCTGTTTCTGTTAATGTTCAATGTCATAGTTCAAGACATGCACATATCACTATATAAGCAAGGAATTTTAGATGAGTAAAACATATAAGCTAACAACTCCGTTAACTGTAGATCAAACAAGAGAATTAAAAGCTGGTGATATTGTATATCTAAGTGGTTTTATTTACTCCGCTAGAGATGCTGCACATAAAAAACTTGCAGATTTAATTGAAGCTGGTAAAGAATTACCATTTGATTTAAAAGGTAGTGTAATATATTTTGTTGGGCCTACACCTCCTAAGCCAGGTGATCCTATAGGAAGTGCTGGACCTACTACATCATATAGAATGGATTCATATTCACCAATAATGCTTGAAAATGGAAGTTTAGGAATGATTGGTAAAGGAAAAAGGAATCAAGCAGTTAAAGATGCATGTAAAGAATTTGGTGGTATCTATTTTGGTGCTACAGGTGGTGCTGGTGCATTACTTGGAAAACAAATTAAGTCAGCAGAAGTTATTGCATATCCTGAACTAGGACCTGAAGCAATAAGAAAACTTGAAGTTGAAAACTTTCCAGTAACAGTAATAAACGATACATATGGTGCTGATCTTTATCAAATGGGAAGAGAAAAATACGAAGTTAAGTAATATAATTTTTATTTATAATATATACTTAAGTTAACTAAATATATACTGTCCTTATACTATTTAAATGATAGGAGGATGGTATGAATCTTCAAAAAATAATACTAGTTTTACTAATAACTTTAAATATAAACTTATCTGCTAGTGTAGATACAGGTAAAAAACTTTATCTAAAAGCAAATTGTCAATCATGCCATAATCAAGGTATAGAATTTAATTCAATGAATAACAAAGTTAAAAATTTAAAAGACCTAGATAAATGGATAGTTGGTTGCGGAATTAAATTTGATGCCAATTGGGAAGATCAAGATGAACTTGTTGTAGGACAATATCTTAATAATATATATTATGAACTTAAAAAGTAAACAATAAGCTCTCTACTCTGATACAAACTGTAACCAAACATGAGATAATTTCTCAATAAAATCAGCAGTCTAAATCTATTTTAATAAGATATAGATATAATATCTTAAATCATAAATTAACAAAGGGATAATATGAATATTCATGAATATCAAGCAAAGCAAATATTTGCCAAATATGGTGTACCAACTCCAAGAGGTATAATGGCAGAAAGTGTAAAAGATGCAGTAATTGCTGCAGAAACTTTAGGTGGTCCAATTTGGGTTGTTAAAGCACAAATTCATGCTGGAGGAAGAGGACTTGGCGGTGGAGTTAAACTTGCTAAATCTTTAGAAGAAGTAGAAGAATTATCTAATGAGATTTTAGGAATGACTTTAGTTACTCACCAAACAACGGCTGAAGGTAAATTAGTACAAAAGCTTTATATTGAAGATGGTGCTGACATTCAATCGGAACTATATTTATCAGTTGTTCTTGATAGAAAACTAGAAATGCCTTTAATTATGGCTTCAACTGAAGGTGGTATGAACATTGAAGATGTTGCTGAAAATACACCAGAAAAAATTGTAACTATTCCAGTTGATCCAGCTGTTGGTTTCCAAGGATTCCACGGTAGAGAGTTAGCATTTGGTCTTGGAATTACAGACAAAAATGAACAAAAAAATATTATTTCATTTGCACAAAAATTATTTAAGCTATATATGGAAAATGATGCTGAGATGATTGAGATCAATCCACTTGTAAAAACAGGTTCTGGAGAATTTTTAGCACTTGACGGTAAAATGGGATTCGATAACTCTGCATTAGGTAGACAACCTGAAATTGCTGCTATGAGAGATTTAACTGAAGAAGATGCTGATGAAGTTGAGGCTGCTAAATATGGTCTTTCTTATGTAGCACTTGATGGTGAAATTGGTTGTATGGTAAATGGTGCTGGTCTTGCTATGGGTACTATGGATACAATTAACCATATGGGTGGAACACCTGCAAACTTCCTAGATGTTGGTGGTTCTGCTAATGCTGAGACAGTTGCTAAAGGTTTTGAAATCATTCTTAAAAATCCAAATGTAAAAGCTATTTTTGTAAATATATTTGGTGGAATTGTAAGATGTGACAGAATTGCAAACGGAATTATTGAAGCTACAAAATTAACAGATGTAAATGTTCCTGTAATTGTAAGACTTGATGGTACAAATGCACCAGAAGCTGCAGAAATTTTAAATAATGCTAATATTGCAAACTTAATTGTTGGTAGTGATTTAGGTGATGGTGCAGCAAAAGCAGTTAAAGCGGCAAAGGGAGAATAGAAAATGTCAATTTTAGTAAATAAAGATACAAAAGTAATCGTTCAAGGTTTTACAGGTAAAGAGGGAACTTTCCATGCTGAGCAATGTATCACTTATGGTACAAATATTGTTGGTGGTGTTACGCCAAATAAAGGTGGTCAAACACACTTAGGTCAACCAGTATTTAATACAGTTTCTGAAGCTGTTAAAACTACAGGTGCTACTGTATCTATGATATTTGTTCCACCTGCATTTGTTGGTGATGCTGTAATGGAAGCTGCTGAAGCTGGGATTGAACTTGCTGTAATTATTACAGAAGGTGCTCCAGTTAAAGATATGCAAATGGCAAAAGCGCATGCAACTAAGCACGGGATGAAGACACTTGGACCAAACTGTCCTGGTATCATCACTGCTCAAGAGTGTAAAATTGGAATTATGCCAGGTTCTATTTTCAAAAAAGGAAATGTAGGACTTATTTCTAAGTCTGGTACATTAACTTATGAGGGCGCAAATCAAGTATGTAATGAGGGTTACGGTATTACTACTGCAGTTGGAATTGGTGGAGATCCAATTATTGGTCTTTCATATAATCAACTTCTACCAATGTTTGAAGCTGATCCAGAAACTAAATGTATTGTTATGATTGGTGAAATTGGTGGAGATCTTGAAATTCAAGCTGCTAAACTTATTAAAGAACAAGTTACTAAACCAGTTGTAGCATTTATTGCTGGTCAAACTGCACCTAAGGGTAAAACTATGGGTCATGCTGGAGCAATCGTATCTGGTTCAGCTGGTACTGCTGCAGAAAAAATGGCTGCACTAGAAGCTGCTGGAGTTAAAGTTGTTGTTTCTCCTGCTGAAATTGGTAAAGCTGTAAAAGAATTATTAGGTTAATCTATAACACTTTTATATCAAAAGGGAAAGCTTAAGTGCTTTCCCTTTTTTTATTGGATAAAATAACGCTATGAAAAAAAATATAGCAATAATTGGTGGTGGTGCATCTGGATTTATTGCAGCAATAACAGCTGCTTCGAATGGTAATGCAGTTACTATCTTTGAAAAAAATAATAAACTTGGTAAGAAAATATTAGCTACAGGAAATGGTAGATGTAATATCACAAACCAAGACATTCAACTAAAACACTTTCATAGTCAAAATATGATTTTTGTACAAAAAGTACTTGATAAATTTACACTAACAGATACATTAGAATTTTTTAAATCCATTGGATTACTTACTACTTGTGCAGAAAAAGCAAATAGACTATATCCAATGTCTCTACAAGCTAGTAGTGTAGTTGAACTATTAGAAGCTAAAGCAAGACAATTAAAAGTACAAATAAAACTATCATCTCATATTACTACAATTGAGTATGATAATATGTTTACATTAACTATCAATAACTCTTTAGCTATGGATTTTGATAAAATTATTGTTGCAACTGGGGCACTTGCACAGAGTAAACTTGGTGGATGTAAAGATGGACTAGATTTTGCTAGACAATTTAAACACAATATCATTCCAACCACCCCTACTCTTGTTCAACTGCTATCTGATTTTAATTATTTACAACAATTATCAGGGGTAAAAATTAATGCTACTGCATCACTATTCATAAATAAAGAAAAAATAGCACAATCAACTGGTGATATTCTATTTACAAAGTATGGTCTATCTGGATCTACAATACTAGAAATCAGTAGAGAAGTAGCCATAGCACTCAACAAAAACTCTTCTGTAGAGCTAAAAATTGATCTACTTCCACAATTTACTAAATCTGAATTAAAAATATTTTTAGATAATGGTATAACACCAAAAGGTATGCTAAATCAAAAACTTGCAAACTTTTTAATTAATACTACAAAAAACAATAATGATCTTATTAATAATATAAAATCATTAAAATTAAATATAATTGGTACAAAGGGATTTGAATTTAGTGAAGTTTGTGCTGGTGGTATTGATACTCTAGAGATAGATTCAAATAGTATGCAGTCTACTAAACAAAAAAATATTTACTTTTGTGGTGAAGTTTTAGATGTAGATGGTGACTGTGGTGGTTTTAATCTACAATGGGCATGGTCTAGTGGTTATCTAGCAGGAAAAAGTGTATAAAACTACTTACCTTCCCTTTTTTTAAGCTTATCAAGTAAAGCAGATGTAAATATTGCTCCAGGAATTGCATAAAAAGCAATTCCTAAAATCGATAAAAAACTAGCCATAATTTTACCAAATGCTGTAATAGGATACATATCTCCATAACCTACAGTAGTAAATGTAATTACTGACCACCATAAAGCATCTGGTATACTAGAAAACACATCTGGCTGTACAGTATTTTCTAAATAGTACATAATAGGAGCACTAATAAGCATTAATATAGTAGACAATTGAACTACTACCATAAACTTATCTTTATTTTCTCTAACAATATGCCAAAGTATAATATCAAAACTATTGTACTGTTCATATCTTAAAAGCTTAAATATTCGAAGAACTCTAAGAGCTCTTAAAAAAATCAAATCAATACCAGATAATACTAAATAATAAGGTAATAGTACAAGTATATCTATAATTACAAATGGCTCTTTTATATATTTTAATCTACCATAAAACCCTTGATATCTTGGATCTTCACCAATAGCGATAAATCTAAGTATAAGTTCGATAGAAAAAACTATCATTACGAAATGTTCAATATTATTAAAAATATTACTATAAATATGGTATTCCGGTACAGTGGAAAAAAAGAAAGATAATATACTAATAATAATCAATGCAAAAATATATTGATTTACATATTTACCAAACCTATGTAATGACGGTTTTTCGAGAATTAAATATAAATTGTTTAACATTAGAATACTATTTGACCTTCACCTTGCATACGATGGATAATAGCCTTTGCCATTTTATGACCTTTAAATGCTGCTTTTCTACACCACTCTAAAGATTTTTCTTTATCTTCATCACATCCTAAACCATGATCATACATAGCACCTAGATTGTATTGAGCAGAAACTACATCTGATAATGCAGCCTTATTGAAAAGGAAAAATGCTTTATCATAATCTAATTCTACACCTCTACCTTCTTTATACATAGCACCTAAATTATTATAAGCATCCATGTTACCACGCTTTGCAGCCTCCTCATACCAAAATGCTGCTTCTGATTCATTTTTTGTACACCCATCTCCTACTTCAAGCATCATAGCAACTTCAAACTGTGCTACAGTTACCTCTCTTATAGCAGCTTCTAGATACAATTCAAATGCTTTTGCAGTATCTTTTTCAACCGAAAAACCTTTAAAGTATAAAAACCCTAGATAATAATATGCTACAGGATCTTGTTGCTCCACTAAATTAGAATATAGCTTAAAAGCTAAATCGTAATCTTTTAATACAATAGCATCATATGCCTCTTTTGAAATATCATTTGTCATATCTTATTTACCTTATAAATTTAGAATATTATAGCATTAGTTAGGTTTATAGATTCAATAAATTTTATAAATCTTTAAAACTAGTAAAAGCATTTTCAACACTTGGGATACTTTTATAACTAGTTTTTGTTAATCTTATATGTTTTGTCGTAAGATCACATATTGCAATTTTAAAACTAGAACCCATATATGGCTCTACTATACAAATTATCTTATCTTCAATCTGTCGTGTTGCATAAATAGTACCGTTTAAAGATGTAAAAAAATATTTTGGATAACTTAATGGTGTTATTTCAACAATATCTATAGTCTCTTTATTTTCAAGGGTTTGAACTATAATCATAGCATCTTCATAACTCTCAAATTGAACACACCAATCATCAAAAATTTTATTAAAATGTTCTAAATCCTCATCTAAAAATCCACCTGCTAATGATTGTAAAGCAAAAATTGACATAAAAAACACCTTGAAAGATATATAGTTTAAAAAGTAAAAAAAAAGCTTCTAGATAAAAGAACAAATGTTCAAATATCTAAAAGCTTTTTATGGCTCCGGCACCTGGATTCGAACCAGGGACCAAATGATTAACAGTCATCTACTCTACCACTGAGCTATGCCGGAATAAGTGCTGGAATTATAGTGAATTTTTTTGATCTTGTCAATAAAAAATAGCTTAAATTTATAAAGCTATATAATTTTATAGAAATCTACCCCTGCAATATATTTCTTTTCTATAATATTTGTTTCTAAAAGCTTTAGAAATATTGTTTTACTGTCTAAATCAAATGTATTTTCTATGTCGTCACTTGTAAGTGGTCTCATTTTAAGAAGTGATATAATCTCATCTTCACTATAGCACTGAAGTGATTTGGGTCTATTTTTATGAGCAATTGTCACAGCTATATCATCTAATGAATTTGCAATACTATTTAGCTCTTCAAAAGACAATGGTTTTACATCATATGCTGGTGGCCTATCAATAGTACCTATATCTATCCTATTTGGATGAATCTTCTTATAAGCATCATGTAGTAACTCTATTTCAATTTTAGAATCATTTAAATCTTTTACAAAAAGTGTCTCAAGAACTAATTCTTTTTTGTATAATCTTCTAAACTCTATCATACCATTAACAATAGCATTACAATTTATATCTTTATGTGCACGATCAAGCTTTTTAAAACATTTAGTACTTACACAATCTAGCGATAATTTTACAATATCAATCTTTGATAATACTTTTTGAATATTTACATCATATATATTTGCACCATTTGATAATATTAAGGTTTTTATATCACCTTTTATAAAATCAATTTCATCAATAAGTTCATCTAGATATGGATATAGTGTAGGCTCACCATTTGCTGTAAAAGTAATTACATCAATATTTGGATGATTTTTTATAGATTGTTTTACTTCTTTAATAATCTCATCAACAGATGATGAATAAGTTTGCTCATTTACAGTTTTAGCTGGTGCCAATTCACAATAAAGACAATCAAAATTACACTGTTTTGTAGAGGCAGATAGATCTATCCCCAAGCTCATACCAAATCGGCGAGAGGGGATAGGTCCAAAAGTGAAATTCAACATTTTATTAACTATTTTTTACCAGAAACTCTTTGACATTCACTTACAAAATGTTTTGCATTTTCTACTGGTACATCAGGTAAAATTCCATGTCCTAAATTAAAGATATGCCTTTTTCCACCCATAATTTCTTGGATAGCTTCTACACATTTTGTAGTTTCTTCTTTAGAATAAAGTCTACAAGGCTCCATATTTCCTTGAAGTACATATTTATCACCTAGCTTTTCTTTTGCTAGTGCCATTGGAGTTCCCCAATCTACACCAAATACATCGAAGTTTCCATATACTTTATCGAAGAATGCTGGAATTCCTTTAGGGAACATAATTACTGGTATATGTGGATACTTTTCTTTTAAGTATTCAGCAATTTCAACCATATATGACCATGAGAATTCATCATACATACCTGGTTCAATAGCAGCTGCCCATGAATCAAATATTTGAACAACATCTACACCAGCAAGAATTTGTTTTTCCATATATAATTTTACAACTTCTGTAACTTTTCTAAGAATTTTATGTAAAAGCTTGGGATTTGAATACATCATTTTTTTACAAATGTTATATGTCTTTGTTCCTTGACCTTCAATCATATATGTAGCAAGAGTCCATGGAGCACCAGTAAATCCAATAAGTGCTATCTCATCATCTCTTTGGTCTAGTTGCTCTCTAAGTAATTCAATTGTTTCATATACATATGTTAATTTAGATGCTGCTTCTTCACCACCAATTAGTCTATCTATATCAGCTTCTGTTTTAATAGGATCAGAAAATTTTGGTCCTTCTCCTGTAAAGAAACCTAAATCCATTCCCATTTCATCTGGTATAACTAAAATATCACTAAATAAAATAGCTGCATCAACCCCAACAATATCAAGTGGTTGAATAGTTACCTCTGCTGCTTTTTTAGGATCATGGCAAAGGTTTAAGAAGTTACCTGCTTCAGCTCTTACAGCCATATATTCAGGAAGATATCTTCCTGCTTGTCTCATCATCCATACTGGTGTATAAGGTGTTTCTTTTCCAAAACATGCATCTACAAAAATTTTACTCATATTATTATTTCTCTCTTTTATTATATTTTTAGTGTTTTCCAACTTTACCTAAAAAGTAAAGTCCAACAGATAAAGCTGTAATTGATAATGCAAAATACATCATCTCTAATGCTGTTTTATATTCCATATGTAACACTTTTTGAAAAAAGCTTACAACTAATACCATTACAATAACTTTTGCAATTTTATCTTTTAATTGATCCAGTGAATGAATTGCTAATATTTTATTCTCTCCATTTTTTCCTGCCGCATCAATATCAGATATAAATAACTCATATAGACCAAAAGAAAATATAAACATAACAACCGCAATAAGATATAAATCTACTGCCCCTATAATACCAGCAACTATATCTTCATGAAAATGTTCAGGATGCGCATGTGTAATTATTGTATTAAAAGTATATTTAGCAACACCCCATATATCTATAGATGCTACTACAAATAATACAAATGCTCCAATTAAACCAAATACAACTGCTAATAAAATAATAAGTCTACTATTCCAAATAGCGCTTTCAAATAATTTTTCTAACATACTTCATCCTCTAATTTAATCCATTTTAAGGCTATTCTTACAGCATTTGTTGCAGCACCTACTCTAACTTGATCTGCCACATTAAAGAAATGTAACATATTTTTACTATATATGTCTTTTCTAAATCTACCACATAGTGTAATATCAGTATCTGTAGTCATGATTGGCATAGGATATAAACCTTCTGATAAATTATCAACAACTTCTACATTTTCAAAATTATTAACAACATCTCTACACTCATCTACATTAACATCAATATCATCGCCAAATGTAACTGTAATAGACTCACTATGAGATCTTAATACTGGTACCCTTACACAAGTTGCAGCAATAGCAATCTCTTTGTGAAGAATTTTTTGTGTTTCGTACACCATTTTTTCTTCTTCTTTAGTAAATCCACTTTCCATAGCCTTATCAACCTGTGGAATTACATTTAATGCGATTTGATGTGCAAATGCTTCTTTTTTACTATCATCTAGTTTAAAGGCAAAAAAGTCTTGCATCTGCATTACAAGCTCTTCCATACCAGCTTTTCCAGCTCCAGATGTTGCTTGATATGTAGATACATCAACTCTTTTTATTCCATATAAATCATCAAGTGGCTTTAGTGCTTGTACCATTTGAATAGTTGAACAATTTGGATTTGCAATAATTCCAGTTTCTTTCCATAATTCTATATCTTCTGGATTTACTTCTGGTACAACTAATGGTATTTTTGGATCCATTCTAAAGTGACTTGTATTATCAATTACAACAGCACCACCTTCTACTGCATATTTGGCATATTTTTCTGAGATAGACCCACCAGCAGAGAAAAAAGCGATATCAACATCATGCTCATCAAACACAGTTTCAGTAAGCTCCACTACAGGATATTGAATACCTCTATACTCAATATCTGTTCCTACACTATTAGCACTTGCTAATGGTAATAATTCATTTAAAGGAAAATCAACTTCTTCTAATACTCTAAAAAGCTCTTCGCCCACTGCTCCAGTAGCGCCAACTACTGCTACATTAAATTTTCTCACTATTTCTTATCCTCTTTCTCAATATCTAATAAATTTCTCTCTTCTAAGTCAATACCTGCCATGTCATCAGCAGCTTGTATGTCTAATTCGTCCTCTTTACTTTTTGGACATTTTGCAATAGATACAACTTTATCACCTTTATCAACATTTACAATTGTTACCCCTGATGTATTTCTACCAGCTCTTCTAATTGTATCCATATCAACTCTAATCATTTTTCCAATTGAAGTAAGTGCCATTAAATCCTGCGCAGGATCTACAAGCACATTTCCAACTACTTTTTTACCAGTTTTTGGTGATAGCTTCATTGATATTACACCAGAACCTGCTCGATTTGTAAGTCTATATGCTTCAACCTCTGTTCTTTTTCCTACACCAAGCTCTGATACTGTTAATAACTCTTGCTCTTCATTTTCAATAACATCCGCATCAACAACTACATCTTTTGGATCTTTAAATTTAATACCTCTAACACCTCTAGTAGTTCTACCTTGTGCTCTAGTTTTTTCTATTTCAAATCTAATAACTTGTCCAAATGCTGTAAAGATCATTAAGTATTGAGACTCAGGGAATGTAATTTGTGCTGTTACAATCTCATCTTCATCATCAAGAACAATTGCTCTTACACCATTTGATCTAATATTACTAAAGTCATTTAATGCTGTTCTTTTAACAATACCATTTTTTGTAAAGAAGGCTAACGACTTCGTCTCATCAAAGTCTGTAGTTGGGATAATCGCCATAATCTTTTCATCAGGTTTAAGATCGATTAGATTAACAACAGCTTTTCCTTTAGCAGTTCTACCAGCCTCTGGTATTCTATAAACTTTTAACCAATATAATTGACCAAGGTTTGTAACAAACATTAATGTATCATGTGTATTTGATACAAAGAATTTTTCAATAAAGTCATCATCATGAGTAGTTACAGCAACTTTACCTTTTCCACCTCTTCTTTGTTTTTCATAAGCTTTAATAGGTACTCTTTTTACATATCCATTATGTGTAATAGTTACTACCATTGGCTCATTTGGAATTAGATCTTCAATATCTATATCATCATAGCTATCTTCAATATCTGTTCTTCTTGGTGTTCCATATTTTTCTTTAGACTCTAAAAGCTCTTCTTTAATAATCTCATTTAGTCTATCTTCAGATTTTAAAATCAATTCTAGACTAGCAATTAAATCCATAAGCTCTTTTAATTCATTTTCAAGCTTTTCTCTTTGAAGACCTGTTAATCTTCCTAATCTCATATCTAAAATAGCTTTAGCTTGAATTTGACTAAGAGTAAATGCACTACATAGCTTTTCACTAGCATCTGTATCATTTTCACTTGCTCTAATAATTTTCACAACTTCATCAATATTGTCAAGTGCAATTTTTAGCCCCTCTAAAATATGAGCTCTTGCTTTTGCTTTTTCTAGATCAAAAATTGTTCTTCTAATAATTACAGTTTTTCTATGAGATAAGAATACATCTAATACCTCTGGTAATGTAAATATTCTTGGTTCTTTATTATGAACTGCTAACATAATGATACCAAATGTAGTTTGCATTGGAGTAGCTTTGTAAAGATTATTCATAATAATCTCTGACATTGCATCTTTTTTAAGCTCAATTACAACTCTAGTACCTTCTCTATCTGATTCATCTCTTACTTCAGATATACCCTCTACAACCTTATCTTTTGCAAGGTCCGCAATTTGAGATACAAGTTTTGCTTTGTTTACTTGATAAGGCAATTCATCAAGTATAATTATCTCTTTTTTGCCTTGTGTTTCAATATGGTGTTTAGCTCTAATTTTAACTTTTCCACGACCAGTTCTATATGCATCAGTAAAACCTTGTCTACCATGAATAGTACCACCAGTAGGAAAATCTGGGCCTTTAACGAATTCCATTAATTCATCTGCACTTGCTTGTGGATTATCTACTAAATGTAATGTCGCATCTAAAACTTCACTAATATTATGTGGAGGAATCTTTGTAGCCATACCAACTGCAATACCTTCACTACCATTTGCAAGAAGCAAAGGTAATCTTGTAGGTAATACTGATGGTTCTTTACCTGTATCATCATATGTAGCTGTAAAATTTACAGTATCTTTATCAATATCTTTTAAGATATCTTCACTAGCTCTTGTCATTCTTGCTTCTGTATATCTCATAGCAGCTGCATTATCGCCATCTACTGAACCAAAGTTTCCTTGTCCATCAACTAAAGGTAGTCTCATCGAAAATGGTTGAGCCATTCTAACTAGTGCATCATAAACAGAATTATCACCATGAGGATGATACTTACCTATTACATCACCAACAATCCTTGCTGATTTTTTATATGCAGCTTTAGATGATAAATTCAACTCATTCATAGCATAAAGAATTCTTCTGTGAACTGGTTTTAAGCCATCTCTTGCATCTGGTAGAGCACGACCAATAATAACACTCATTGAGTAATCTAAATAAGAACCCTTCAACGATTCTTCAATGTTTACATCAATAATATCTTGTGATTCAAAAAGTGTATCCATATTTTATTGCCTTTTTTATAAAGTTATTTATTTTAACTAATTTTACAATAAAAAAGGCTGAGACAAATTGTCTCAGCCTTTCTTATATTTTAAGTATTTAAAAACTACTTATTTTTATGATCCATAATCATAGCATAAGCTTCATCTTTTAACTTAAGTTTTTGTTTTTTCATACTTTCAATCTCTACAGGATTGATATGATCTACACCACCCTCTTCTGCTTTTTCAATTTGATCATGTAAGTCATTGTGCGCATCAAATACTTTTTTGAAGTGTGTATTTGTAGTCTTTAATTCTGTAACTAAATCTCTATGTTCGTGAAACATCTTGTATCCTTTTTTATTTTTCACATTTTAACAATTGATTGCTTAAACTATGTCCTATAATCTGCATTTATTTTAATGTATTCATACCCTAAATCACATCCATAAGCCGTAAAAGAGCCATCACCTAAACCAATATTACAAATTATTTTAAATCCATTCTCTTGTAATATTTTTGCTGCTTTTGCTTCCATAAGTTCATCAAAATATACTTCACCTTTATCGTATACTAAAACATTACCAATAGTTATAGTTAAACTATCTTCGGAACATTTAGAACCACTTGATCCAACTGTTGAAGCAATTCTTCCCCAGTTTGGATCTTCACCAAATAATGCAGTTTTCACCAACAATGAATTTGATAGTACTTTTGCTATATTTTCTGCTTCATCATCACTAATAGCACCGTTTACTTCAAATGCAACACATTTTTTAGCACCTTCACCATCAGATACCATCATCATCGCCATATCGTCCATTACAACTCTTAATGCTTCTTTAAAAGCATCTTTCTCATAGTTTCCTGATTTTTTATTTGCTAATAACATCACTGTATCGTTTGTAGATGTATCTCCGTCAACAGATATTGCATTAAAAGTAGTTTTAGTGTTATCTACTAGCATATCTTTCATATCTTCTCTAGGAATATTGGCATCTGTACAAATAAAACAAAGCATAGTTGCTAAGTTTGGATTTATCATCCCTGCACCTTTAGCAACAGCTCCTATTTTAAAGCTACTTCCATTTTCAAGTTTTACTTCGTAGAAACATTTTTTTGGATATGCATCTGTTGTCATAATAGCTTGAGATAAGTTTTCTCCAGATTTATTGCTAAGATCAAAAGTTAATGCACCATTAATTATCTTTTCTTTTGGAACTCTTACACCTATTACACCTGTACTAGACATCACAGGATTTTGAATATTTGTATGCGTTTGTTTTAAAGTATCAAAGATCTCATTGATATCATTGATACCAGCTTCACCTGTCATAGCATTTGCATTTTTAGAGTTAATTAATACAAAATTAGTTTGAAAATCTTTTCCATATCGTTTAAAATGCCTTAATGGCGCAGCTTGAAACTTATTTTCAGTAAATATTGTTTCAACATCACATAATGTATCACTGTATAAAAAACCTAAATCTTTATCTCCATTTGGTTTTAATCCAGCACTAATACCATCACAGTAAAATCCATCTATATCGCTTATTGTTCCTTTTATTGGAAAAATACTAAACATCTATTATATCCTTTGGCTTTTCATTTGCATTTATAATTCTTTTTGCTTTGTAAATATTTGATTGATTACCTACAATAAGTAATTTACATCCAGCATGGATAATCTCATTTCCACCTGGCATCTGTATAAACTTACCATTTGACTCAGTAATACCAATAATACTGACTCTAAATCTATCCCTTAAGTGTGCATCTTTTAGCTTGTGTTCTAAAAGCCAAGAGTCATCCTTAATATACAACTCTTCCATATCTATTGGAGTATCTTTTTTATATAAAAATTCTTCTAAAACATTTTCCATATCTGGTCTAATAGCCATAGCAGAAACTCTTTTTGCCATTAATGATGGTGGCGCTACAACTTTATCAGCTCCTAGTTTTTTAAGTCTTTCTACATCATGCTGCGTTTCTGCATTACATATTAATAAAAATGGATTATTTCGCCCAAGTTCCTTCTCAAATAATCTAACTGATGCAATAATTGTAATATTATCAGATATATTTTTTGATAATGAGATTACACCTTTTGCACTTGAGAGATGTGACTTTAAAAATGCTTTTTCTATAAATGCTTCCTCTTTTAAGAAATATGGATAATTATTCTTTTTAGCAATTTGCTCTATATCTTCTCTTGGATCAACTACAACAAATGGAATATGATTAGCAATAAATTGTTTAGCTAGCTGTGCTGAATATTCATTGTGATAAAAGATCACAAAATGATTTCTAAGTCTGGCAATTTTATATAGCATTCCCCGCTCCTTATATAGGTCAAATAATTTACCTTTAATAATTGTGTCAATTAAAATTGCAGTTGATAATGTAAAAATACCAAATCCAAAAATAATAAGTGTAATAGTGAAAAATCTACCTGCATCTGAAATTGGTGCTATCTCGCCAAATCCAACTGTGGTAAATGTAATACCAGTTTGATATATAGCATCTAATATAGGAAAATCATCTATAACAATATATCCCAATGTTCCAATCATCATAATGAATTGGACTAACACTAATGGTAATCTGAATGGTTTAAGTTGAGAGTAAATCTCTGAATTTAAGTCAAATTCTGGCTTGGTATTTCCTGTTTCCCAACCCAGATTTTTTTTTAGTTTTTTAATAATGCCCATTTACTAAGCACCGGACTATTGTCCTTAAGAGTTCTTTTTAAGTGTTCTAAGCTCTTTAGCTGAGATTTTAATTTTTCTTGAAGTACCATCTTCAAGTTCAATTCTTACTGTTCTTAAGTTTGGTAAAAATCTTCTTTTTGTTCTATTCTTCGCGTGACTAACGTTGTTTCCAGACATTGGTCCTTTTCCAGAAATCATACATTTTCTTGCCATGTTGTATCCTTGTATTTATATAATTATTCGGAATTATATTTAAAAGATACTTAATTAGTGTTTAAATCTATCCTTGAAAGTACACTTTTTACATAGTTCTTCAACTGCAATATTATTCTTAAATCCATCTATTATAGCTTGTGATCTTTTAGAGTTTAAAATAGTATCTAAAGATTGTTCTTTAATATTACCCAATACTATACAAGCATTTGAATCTAAACAACAAGGTACAATATCACCACTACTTAATATTCCAAAGTGTGATTTGAGTCCATAGCATGTTGCATCAGAATAATGTTTAGAGTCTAAACTTGGCCATTGAAAATATTCATCAAAGTCTAATAATATTTTATTAGATAATCTTATTGAATTATAATCAACTATATTTATATCTTGCTCAAAGAAATCCTCTAATAATTCAATAACATCTTTGTTAAATTTATAGGATTCTTTCTTTGAACTTAGATTCCATAATCTAAAATTGATAAAACTATTTATATTATGCTTTAGCTTTAAATCACATATTTTAAACATAGGGTCTAAATACTCACTTAGACTCATCCCCATATCATTTTTATTAAAACTATTAAGTGAAAAATTTATCTGCCTAATAGCTGGATGTAGAAAAAGTTCTAAATCAAAATTTTTAAGATAATATCCAGTTGTGACTACCTCAACTTTAAAATTATATTTAGCAGTAATATCTAGATATTCTTTGAGGTTAGATAGAGTCAATGGATCACCAAACATATGATAAGTAATCACTTTCGTGTATGGTTTTAACTGTATTAAAATAGATTCAAAGATCTGAAGATCCATTATCTTAGTAGGTGGTTTTTGTGATGGGCAGAAGCTACATGAGAGCCCACAAATATTGGTAAGCTCTACATATACTTTATTAAATTTAATATCGATACCCTATATAAAGATATCTTGAATAGATTCATTTGTATATATTCTACTAATAGTTTTTGCTGTGATCTCAGCAGCTGTTAAAACAGTAATCTTATCATGTGGAGCTCTTAATGGAATAGTATCAGTAATCACTAATTCATCTAACGCACTAGCAGAAATTCGTTCATATGCTGGACCAGAAAGCACACCATGAGTACAACACGCCATTACTGAAGTTGCGCCTTTAGATTTTAATACATCAGCAGCTTTTGTAAGTGTCCCTGCTGTATCAACCATATCATCTAAGATAATTACATCACGACCCTCAACATCGCCAATGATATTCATAACCTCAGACACATTTGCTTTCTCTCGTTTTTTATCTACAATCACAAGATCATATCCTAAAGATTGGGCATATGTTCTTGCCCTTGCAACTCCACCAACATCTGGAGATGCTATGATTGGGTTTTTAAGATTTTTTGACTTAATATACTCTACAAATAATGTAGAACCAGTTAGATGGTCAACTGGAATATTAAAAAATCCTTGAATCTGAGCTGCGTGAAGATCTAGCGTGATAACTCTCTGCACACCTGCAACTTCTAGCATATCTGCAACTAGTCTAGCCGTAATAGGTACTCTTGGAGCTGCTTTTTTATCTTGTCTTGCATAACCAAAATATGGAACAACTGCATTTATTGTCCCAGCACTAGATCTTTTTAAAGCATCAATAATAATCAAAAGCTCCATTAGGTTATCGTTTGCCGGTACACAAGTAGGCTGTATGATAAATACATCGTCACCTCTTACAGAGTTGGGAATAATTACATTTATCTCACCATCACTAAATTTATTTACCTCAATATCTGTAAGTTCTTTACCAAGAGACTGTGCTACTTTTTGAGCAAAATCAACATTTGCCGTTCCTGATATTAATTTATATCCACTCATTTTTTTCTCCATCTTTTAATTGCCGTATTTTATCCAATATTTACTTAGCCTCAATAATCCAACCACTACCTATAACTTTATCATTGTCATAAAATACAGCAACTTGGCCAGTCGCTACACCAAGAATTGGCTCATCTAATTTAATATACCCTTTATTATCAATTATATCAACACTACAAGAAACTGTATAGCTTCTAAATCTTAATTTAACATCACACTTAAAATTACAGTCATCTATAAACATATTTAAATTATCTATTGCTACATCATATATAGCCAATTGGTCTTTTTTACCTACAGTGATAGTATTATTTTCTTTATCTTGTGAAATCACATAATGAGGCTCATGAGCACCATGCACATAAAACCCTTTTCTTTTACCTACTGTATAATGCATATAGCCTTTATGATGCCCTATTTCATTACCATCTATATCCAAAGTCTTCCCAGGCATATCTATATTCGTATGCTCTTTTAAAATATCAATATATGTATTTTCAACAAAACATATCTCTTGTGATTCTTTTTTAGTAGCTATATCTTTAAGAGCTGGTATATTTGCACCTATTCTTTTAATCTCATCCTTAGTATATGTTGACATAGGAAATATTATATTTGGTAATACTTTTTTATCTAGTTGCCCTAAAAAATAACTTTGATCTTTTGTCAAATCATCTGCACAATATATAAACTTCCCATCTGTTTTAGCGTAATGTCCAGTAGCTAAGTAATCAGCTCCAGCTTCCATAGCCGCATCATACAATGCACCAAACTTTATAGTTCTATTACACTTAACACATGGGTTTGGAGTAACACCATCTACATAACTTTGAACAAAGTATTCATATACCTCCTCCTCGAATTTAGATGTTACATCAAGGACAGAATAGTTGATGCCTAAGAACTTAGATACTTTATCTATTGCTTCAATATTTTGTTCATGATATCCAGCTACTGTCTCATGAAGCTTCATATAGATACCTTCTACTTCATATCCCTCTTTTTGAAGAAGATACGCAGTTACACTACTGTCTATCCCTCCACTCATACCTACTATAACTTTTTTCTTATGCATTTATATACTCCAATGGTATTGTTACACTTTCTCTTTGTTTATACTGTGGATGTGGTATCTTTAAATCTTCCTCATCTACAAAAACTGGTCTGCCCTTTTTTGTCATAAATATTATATCTAAATCTAAGGTCCTAGGGGCATCTTTAAAACTTCGTTTACGACCAAATCTAAGTTCTAAAGCTTGTGTAGCCTTTAAAACATTTCTTGGTGATAAATTTGTTTGCAATTTAATAATACCATTTAAAAAATCATCTTGATTCAAATATCCAAAAGGTGGGTTTTTTAATAGTGGTGATGTCCCAACTATATTAAATCTTCGATCATTATTTAATCTAGCAAAAAGCTTATCAAAGCGTCTTTTCATATTTCCAATATTACCACCAATACCCAATGTAACTGTATATGCATATTTACTATTTTTACTTTTTGATCGATATGGAAAATTATTATAAAAATATAGCTTCATAGATTTATCTATCATTTTAATAATATAGCTCCTACTAGTCCAATCAGTCCACCAAATACTCCACCCCAAATTACAAGCCATCCAAGATGTTCTTTTATCATATCTTGAATAATCTGCTTTGTAAGCTTTGGTGTCAATTCATCTAATCTTTGTGTTACAACATCATTTAGTTTTGTATATATATCATCACTCATATCACTGTTTTGTAATGCATCTTGTAATGTAACTTGAAAAGTATCTGTATGGACTATATTATTTATTGCTGTTTTCATTTTAAGTGTAAATGGTTCTTGTAATGGTTCTAAAGCTTTTTCTCCACCAAACATTCCAAGCATTCCTCCAAAACTTGATTCCATAACAGCATCTTTTAAACTCTCAAATGCAGGTGCAAAATCTGTCTTATGAATTACACTAGAAAGATCAAAGTGCTTATCATCGTTTGATAGTTCCTCTTTAAAAAATCTATCTAAATTCTCTTTATTGAAAAACTGATTCATAATTAACATATGTATTGTAGTTTTAAACTGTTCAAATCTATTTTCTATCACACCACTACCATAAAACAATGGCACTTTCTCAAACAGCATATGTATTGCAATCGAATTTGTAACAGCCCCACTTAATGCAAACAATCCAATAGTTAAAACTATACTGTTATTTATTAGCAAACCTACTACAGTAATAATAAGTGCAATAAGATTTGTAATCAAACTTTTATTCATGACATCCCTTTGAACTATTTTTTTGATATAATAACGAAAATATCAATTAGGAAGTATTAAGTGACTATCTTAGACTCAATTATTTTAGGTTTAGTTGAAGGGATTACTGAATTTTTACCAGTATCCTCAACAGCTCATCTGATTTTGACAGCAAAACTACTTGGACTTAAAGAAACAGCATCTTTAAAGGCATATGAAACTATCATACAATTTGGTGCAATATTAGCTGTACTATTTATATATAAAGATAAAATCTTTTTTGATATCAAAGATAAGGTTCAAAGAGATAATAAATTAATACTATGGTTAAAACTATGTATAGCATTTATCCCTACTGGACTAGTTGGATTATTCTTGTACAGCTCCATAAAAGAGTTTTTTACACCAAGTGCAACTATATGGTTTATGATAGCAACTGGTACTATATTTATACTTGTAGAGAAGCTTCATAATGAAAAAGACCATCATATAGATTCACTTGAAAAAACAACTTTTATAAAATCTATTTTAATTGGACTTTTTCAAGCTATATCATTACTTCCAGGAGTATCTAGATCAGGAGCAACAATCATAGGTGGTATGCTTATAGGTCTTAAAAGAAAGACAGCAGTTGAGTTTTCATTTCTTCTAGCACTTCCTACTATGTTTGTAGCTACAGGATATGAAATATATAAAGGATATGAAGATTTTGTATTTGACTCACTACTTACACTTGGTATTGGATTTGTAGTATCATTCTTAGCATCATTTGTAGCTGTAAAATGGTTTTTAAAATTTGTAGAAAAATATGATTTTATACCATTTGGTATATATTTAATTGTAAGTGCTATAGGATTCTATTTCTTAATCCTATAATAAAAGATAAAGACTAGTAGTCTTTATCTTTTCTCATACTTCTTAATTCTTTTTGTACAGAAATATTTACTGTATCATCTGCTTCAAAATCTAGAGCATAATTTTTATTATCATACTCAATACTATTTAATACAACTTTTATAGCTTCAAGTCTTGCCTTGTGTTTATCATCACTTCTTAATATATTCCATGGAGCACTTCTAGTGTGAGTTTGTCTTAGCATCTCATATTTTTTTTCACTAAACTCATCCCATAAATCTTGTGCTTGAAGATCTACTTCACTTAATTTCCATTGTCTTAATGGATCAGTTTTACGTCTATCAAATCTTCTTAGTTGCTCAGCTTTTGATACAGAGAAATAAAGCTTAACCAAAATAGTATCTTGCCTTACTAAATCATGCTCAAAGTTTACAACATCTTCCATAAATATTTCATGCTGCTCTTGAGTACAAAATCCAAATATAGGTTCTACCATAGCTCTATTGTACCAAGATCTATCAAACAGTACTACCTCACCACCTGTAGGAAAATGCTCAATATATCTTTGAAAGAACCATTGATGTTGTTGCGTTTCAGATGGTTTACCTAAGGCAACTACTCTATAGTGACGACTATTCATAAATCTAGTCATTCTACGAATTGCTCCACCTTTACCTGATGCATCACGCCCTTCAAATAGTACAATAATTTTCTTTTTTGTTTTTTCAAGATATTTCTGTAGTTTAATAAGCTCAACTTGATATTGTCTCATCTGTTCATTATTGTAAACTTTTTGTATTCCTTCTTGAAGCAATACTGGATCAACATCTTTATAGTCACCAAGCAATGCTTTCATGTGTGCTATTTCTATATCACATTGCTTAGTATTATCAATACTAATAGGTTTTTCTTGATTTCTAGATACTATTTTTTCTGATGGCTCTAAGCTCTGCTTATACTCTTCCATCTTTTTATGTGCTTTGTCTAAAGTTAAGTTATCAATACTTTCATAACCTAAAACTTTCACATATCTTTTTTTATTTAATTGGAATCTAGTAATATACTTATATCCAAATGTACTATGTTGGTCCTTTGATACAAAAAGGCCTTTATATTTTGTTTTTTCGAAGTCTTTTAAATTCATAGAACGATTATATCATATTATAGTTACAATAAAATTACACTATAATTCTTTATGGAAGATAGCAATAGATTATTTAACAATCTCAAACAATTTAATATTTTTTTACTATCATTAATACTGATCTTTCTAATTAATCTATCATATGGATATTTTAAATTTTTAAAGTTCAATTCCTTGGAGATCAATAATACAACTGCAACAGTAGAAAATATATATCCTAAACAAAACTATTATATACTCAAACTATCATCTAATGATTATAGCTTTTATACATCTATATATGAAAACTCACAAAATATACAACAATTAGACAGAGTTGATATAGATTTTATCACTAAAAATATAAGCTTCATAGACTATATAAGAGGGTTCTATTCAAAATCAATAAATATAAATAAAATAGATACTAGCAATAGTCATATAAGTAATATATCAAAGTATATATCATCACAACACCAAGACGAGAATATATCACAGCTTTTCAATGCACTATTTTTAGCACTACCAATATCAAAAGAACTTAGAGATCATTGCGTAGATTTTGGAGTGTCACATCTTATTGCACTTAGTGGGTTTCATCTTGGAGTGTTGGCGTTTATAGTATATTGGATCTTTTATTTTCCATATTCATATATACATCAGAAATATTTTCCATATAGAAATAAAAAATATGACATCTTACTTTTAAGTAGTCTTTTTTTATTTTCATACCTACTTTTTTTAGGTCTAATACCATCATTACTTAGAGCATTTGTGATGTATGTATTTGCAATATTTTTATATAGAAATAATATCAAAATACTATCATATGGGACTTTAGTAATAATACTACTTATGATAATTGCATTTTTACCAAAACTACTATTTTCAATATCTCTGTGGCTATCTATATTTGGAGTATTTTATATATTTTTATTTTTACAATACTTTTCAAAACTAAATAAAGTAATACAATTTTTACTATTTAATATATGGTTATTTTTAGCATTAAATCCTATCATTTATCAGATATTTAATACAGCATCATACCATCAAATATATTCAGCACTATTTACAATTGGATTTTCACTATTTTACCCTATAGAACTATTTTTACATATTATTAATCAAGGTGATCTACTAGACCCTATCATTAGACTATGGCTAAATATTAAAGCACAACTATTTCAAACTAGCACATCTGTATATTTTACAGCTTACTACTTAATACTATCTCTACTATCTACAAAATTCAAAGAGATTTTTTGGCTTTTAAACCTTAGTTTTATAGGATTTTTTGTATATATTTTCATTTAAGTTAACTTTAATTGACATAATAAGATTTATTGGCTATAATTCCGGCCAAGATGTCAAGGTAGCTCAGCTGGTTAGAGCGCTGGTCTCATAAGCCGGAGGTCGAGAGTTCAAGTCTCTCTCTTGACACCATTCAAAAAGCCTTTATTTATAGACCTTTCTGGGTTTTTAGATAGAGGCTTTTTTCGTTTAAGTTTTCTTTGGTATCCCACTTAGTATCCCGCTTGTACATAAAATGATATTTACTTATGTTGATTCTCAAACCACTTCTCCAACTCTTCAACATATCAATTTATAACACCATTAAATAATGTTTCAATTATTTTTTTTAAAGCTAATGGATCACAAGGATATTTCTCAAACACAAGTATATGCAAAGTTGGCACCAAATAGTGGTCAGGATATTTTGCTACAAATGAAGTTATAAAGTTTGAATATATTTATGTCTCATAACCCGAAGGTCGAGAGTTTAAGTCTCTCTCTTGACACCATTTACAAAGCCTTTATCTATAGACCTTTTTGGGTTTTTAGATAGAGGCTTTTTTCGTTTAAGGTTTAATCCTGACACACCCTGTGACACACTTCTATCATCAAAACACGCTCTTCTTTCTACACTTTTTCTACAACATATTGAGATCTTTGATATACTCTTGTTTTAGTATAAGTACATCCTGGATTTTCTATTATAAAGATTTATTGTTTTTTTTCAAAATCAATATCTTCATCATAAATTATACTAGTAAGAAATTTTACAAGTTTAGATAATGGAATCCAGTAAGGGTCTTTCTCCTCATCATCAAAACTATAATTACACTCTTTTATTCTTTTAGTTACTGGCTTTGTGAATATTTCAAATGTACTACTGTATCCATCTATAATATTTTTATTTATATATTCATCTTTAAGATTTTTGGATTTGATTTTCATATAGTTTTAATCTTAAATTTGACTTGGATTAGTTGAAATTTATAGCAGAGGTAATTATATTAATGGAAAATATAAAAATCAGTGATAATGACATTCACAAAGCATTTCAAATTATTAATAATTTTGAATATAAATATGACTGGAATAAAGCTATAAAACATACATCATCTATTCTAAATACTACTCCTGATAAATTAGAAAATGCCATACTAGATAGTAATTTATATAAATGGGATAAACATAGTAAGCAATATATCAAATTAGTAGTTTAGAATATGAAATATACTATACTACCCCAATATGTCAAGACAACAATTTATAAATCTTAATTCTCTTTAACACCTGTTACCTTATGCTACATTTTCATCTTTAGAGATATAAT
>JGI10211J34971_10000633_pt1 | contig 29130 bp, 1 predicted proteins | sample Etolagsediment_FD_34971 | JGI IMG/M metagenome (IMG submission 34971)
GCCGTCATCTGTCGTGCTGAGGCTGGCATTCATGAACAGGTCCTGCCCGGCAGCCATACTGATATGACCGCCGCTGCTCGTCACTGCTGCACCAAGCGTGATGTCAGAACCACTGTCTTCAGTTTCCAGCAGCAGGTTACCCACGGCTGTGATCGTGCCGCCTGTCTCAAGGGTCTCGAGGCTGCCACCTGCAAGCGTAACCACAAGGTGACCGGCACTTGCCACGTCACCCTGGGCAGCATCGGTCGTTGCCGTCAGCGTGACGCCGTCACTGCCGACCTGCTGCACGTTGATGGCATTGAGCATGCCGATCGTCAGGCTGTCGGTTTCAGTGAGGAACAGCCCGCCATCCACGCTCCCATCAACATCGGCGGCTAGCTTCATGACGCTGGTCTCGAGGTGGTTACTGCCGCTGCCTGCGCCGTCTCCGGATGCGGTGCCGGTGGTGGCGATCCACAGCTCGTCGGCACTGATGTTCACGCTGTCTGTGTCGCTTGCTCCTGCGTCGCTGATGCCCGAGGCTGACAGGCTCACGTCTCCTGTTGTACTGAGCTCACCAAGTTGCATGGCTCCACTGGTCACGAGGCGCATGTTCCCACTGCCAGTAGCGATCGTCGAACCGTCTGCCATGCTGAGCGTTGCAGCCTGCAGGTCGAGCGTACCACCGCTTGTTGCTACATCCGTTGTTCCGCTGAGGCTTACTGCATTGCCTGCAAGCAGGCTGATATTGCCGCTGCCTGCATCGATATCGGAGGCAAGGCTCAACGTGCCGGATGCTACATCAAGACGGACACTGCCGCTGCCTGCGGCTGCAAGACCACTTTCAGAACTCTCCGTGCCTCCATTGAGGACCAGGTCGCCGGTCTTGACCGTGACCACAAGGGCTCCATTGCTGCTGGTCGCGAGGTCTTCCTGTGTCTTGGCGGTTGCCGAAAGGTTGGCATCGAGACCGGTGCTGTCGACGCGCTGCACCGTGGCACTCACACTGTCGATCACCAGGCCTGCCTGTTCGCTGAGGAACACGCCGTCACCACCAGCTGCGGCACTGAGGGTCGTAACGCTGGTGTTCATAACGTTACTGCCACTGCCGATGCCGCTTACAGCATTCAGAATGAGACCGTTCGATGTGATGAGGCTCTCGCCATCAAGGTCGGCTATGTCTGTTCCGGCACTGATGGCTATACTGCCAGTACCTGCGCTCACCGTCTCTGTCGTGACGCTGCCGGTCGTTGCTTCGAGGCGCAGATCACCGTTCGTGCTCGTAAGCGTAGCGCCGTCGCCCATCGCAAGGTCACGCCCGGCTACGAGATCGATGCTCTTGCCGTCATCTGTCGTGCTGAGGCTGGCATTCATGAACAGGTCCTGCCCGGCAGCCATACTGATATGACCGCCGCTGCTCGTCACTGCTGCACCAAGCGTGAGATCCGACGTAGCGCCTGCGGCATCAAGGCGTATGTTTCCTGTCGCGCTGAGCACAGCGTCATCTGCATCCTTGCCATCATTGAGCGTCACCCCTCCTGCAAGAGTCTCGAGTACCAGTGCGCCGCCTGAGACGATATCTGACTGCACCGCATCGATCGGCTGAGAGCCTACCGAGCCTGTCGAGTCCACCCTCTCAACCATGATAGCCGCCGTCGTATCGACGTTAACGCCCGATGATTCAGTTAGGTACAGGCCGCCTGTTCCGACAATGGCACTGACAGTCAGTACTTCAGTTTCAAGATGATCTACTCCGCTACCAACGCCACCGGCAACAAGTGTTTCCAGGCGCAGGTCATCAGCATAAATATCGACACCGGCATCATCCGTCGCATCGAGAATTGAACCGGCAGTGCTTCTGATGCTTACATCGCCCCATGCTGACTGGCCAGATCCGTCACGCCGCGCATCAAGCACCCCAAGGGTAATCGTCCCACCCGGCTTGGTGGTTACCCCGTTGCCGTCCACCGATCCGCTCATGACACGGATATTGCCACCATTGCTCACCAGCTCTGCTGCGGCATCCATGGTAATGGTAGAGTTAAGGCCTGTAGCCTGAACATCAATCGTACCACCGTCGGTCACGAGCTCCCCGGCAGCACCATAGCCCTGGCTGCCATCGGTGAGAACACTGATACTGCCGCTACCGGCTTCAACCGTCGCATTGACAGCAATATCGCTGCTTACCCCGTCCACCAGCTTGATGCGACTGCTCTGCAGCAGGATATTCCCCTCTCCGCTCGCCGTAATGGCCGAATCGACCGTCAGGGTTCCGGGAGCCGACACTGCGAAATCGATAGTGACCGATTCACCGGCAGCTGTCGTGATACCCTGCATTACCTCTTCTTCATCAAGGTCAAGCGAAACATCCACTGACGAAAAAGTCGTAGCATCTGCCGCAACACGATTGATAGTAAGACCATCAAGACTACCGACCACCATCCCTGTGGACTCCTTGAGATAGACACCGCCTGACGTAACAGTTCGTGCTGCTACCGTCGCAACTTCGAGTTCGATATCGTTGGCCATGGTTCCAACTCCATTGTAACCGAACAGGCGAGCTGTATTTGCTGTGATGTCAACCACCTGGGATGCCGCATCACCATCTGCATCAGTCAGCGAACCACCAGCATTGATGCTGACATCACCGCCAATCTGCGTTCCGGCATCCACCTTACCGAGCACCACATCGCCCGATGCTACGATGCGTATAGCACCGTTATTAGCTTTCAGAGCCGAATCGGCCTGCATCGTAACCCGGCCTGCATCCGCTTCCAGCTCTACGCTCTTGCCTGCTCCACCGGCCTGGACCGTCGCGATGGAATCGGACCCACCGAGAGTGATCGAACCGGATGAGAGCAGGCTGATGTTACCACTGCCCGAAGAGATATTGTCGAGTATCGTCATATCTCCGGCCTGCGTCTGCATCAGGATATTTCCGCTGTCACCACCGGTTGACGTAGAGGTTACCGCATCACTTACCCGGAGAGCCCCACCTTCGACAACAACCGATACAAGTCCTGAAGCATCAGTGACACCGCCAACGCTCATGGAAAGCGGAACAGTCGCAACTGTTGGGTTATCTCTGATATCGAGGGCTGTCAACTCGACAATGAAGATCCCGTTCTCACCGGTATTATGGGCCTCAAGTGAATCCACCTTCGCCCTGATAGCGGCCTCTGCACCACCGATGCCACTTGCAGCGTTCATCGTTAATGCAGCCAGATCTCCATCGATGTTCACGCCTTCACCACTCAGGTTATCATAAATATCGGCACCTGTGCTGGCGACCGTTGCCAATACACCTGGCTTCAAGATGCTGATACCTACCCGTCCCTGAGCCTCAAGAACAACCCGGCCGCTCTCGCCTGTAGAAATTATCGCGGTACCATCGACCATGCTAAACTCTCCACCTGCTTCAACACTCACAAGGCCGCCGTCGACCGTGTCGAGCTCGGACTCCGTACCGGAGAGAAGATCGCCCCCGAGCGTCACATCACCGGTAAAAGCAGCAAGCGTAATCGTGCTCGCATGGCCCGATGCTATAAGATCGACACCTGCCGCAGTCGTAATTGCATCCGCGGCCACGACTGTGATTTCAGAAACCCCGGTTACCGCATTTTCTATAACGACATCTTCTTCCGTGCCATCAGCATTGAGCATAATAGCCCCGGTCCCGGTATGCGTCACGCCGAGAGAATCGATACCATTGAGTGTCAGATACGAAGCATCGCTCACAGCTGCGCCCAAGACCGTTATAGTTCCCGACAAAGTCTCAAGCTGCAGGTCGCCGGTACCGCTCTGGGCAAGGCGCCTTACATCGACATCACCGCTCAACTGCGTTGTAGAGAACCGACCTGTCTCACGCGCGCTGTTAATGGTAAGTTCGACATCACCGGAACTGCTATTGCTGATATCGAGCAGGGCGGTTTCCACCGAATCCAACTCAATACCAGTCGCCGCTGCCACGACCAGCTCAAGACTGCGAATCGCCTCATCCGACAGACCATCAAACAATTTATCCATCTGGGAGATCGAACCGGAAGCCGACGTCAGCGTGATCGAATCAGCCTCGATTTCATTGATGATATCGATATTGCCAAAGGCATCGAGGGTCAGTGTCTCTCCAACTCCGACGCGCAAGACACGATCTACTGACTGGTAATCCGTCACACTGATCGAACCACCATAGATAACCACGTCATCGGTGAAGAGGAAGCGGTTACCGTCAATAGCTCCGACGGTGACATGGTTGCTTGCCCCTGCTTCGGCGTGACCTGTAGCGTTGCCTGAACTGTCTTCACCCTCCCATCCGATCACGATAGCATCGAAGCCTTCTGCAAGGGTCAAGAGCTCGTCAGCATCAAGGTTCAAGACCGACGTTGTCGCAACATCATAGGGCGATCCTACGGCAATCTGTTGCGTATGGGTTGCAGGACGAAGGGTAACAGTACCACTCCCCTTTATCAGCCCGCTTGCCATACCAAAGGAAATTTCATCGGCTTCGAGCAGCAAGTCACCACCTGAAGTCCCGATACCGTTATCGGTATCGATGTCATCATCGAGCCAGATGCTGCTCCTGGAACCAAAATAGATCTGCTCCGCCCCGGTAATGATCAAACTGCCACCATCAAGCAGCGTCACCGCTTTGTCGAAGATGACATTTCCACTAGCCTCGATGACTAGGTCACCAGCAATAGTGACCTCTTCATGGAAAACAACATCACCCTTGGCCGTAATATCCATCCCTGCCAGGTATTCAGTATCGAGTTCCCCAGCCTGCGAGCCATCGATGGTAACGAAGAACTCGACATTCCCATTATCATTTTGGAGAGTCAGGGTATCGTTTCCCGTAAGACCATCTCGGGTATCCCCGAAAAGCGTGAAGGGCATACCGTCCTGACCGTAAACCAGGTCGCCAGAATCCGTAGTCCTCTTAATAGCACCATCAAGCCTTATGGAATCGTTGAGGATCTCACCCGAATCCCAATTGGCATCACCCGACATGGTATAGGTATGACCTGAACCAAAGCTAACCATCGATTCGCCTTCGATGTCAGCCGTCTGGTAAACCGTACCAGTCGAACCATTTGCATAAAGAAGCAGTGGGTTGAGGAAAGTCAGTTCGACAGGATTGCCATGCTCGTCATTCGCAGTCGTCATGCGAATAGGATTGCTGCCACCATCATGACCAAATATATTCCATATAAACCCATCACCGATATTGTCAATCTCTGACTGCTGTAATTCAAGTGCCTTCTGGGTCTCAAGATTATCACCAAGAACAATAGCCACATCAGCGCTCAGTGGAGTTATCCTCAGGTCTGCATCGGCACTGCGCACCATCTGGCTGATCTCAAGTTCATCGGCAACAATCCTGATATCATCACCATCTGCATCAACTGCAGAGTCAATAACCTGACTCCCCGAAAGAACAATAACATCGGTCGAACCACCTTTCGAGCCCGCAACAGCGTCTGCGCTCCCTACCCGCAAACTATCGGTCGCCATCACCGAGACATTGGCCCTTGAACTGCTCGAAGCGACGATCTTCTCGGCATCGATATAGACCGACAGAGGACTGTATTCAAACCCTGGTGTTTTTTCACCAATGACCCCGTAGGCCAGAAGCGTCATATTGCCGCCCGTTGTCTGCAGATAGACTCCGCCAGGCTTCCGAAGCACCTGACCGTTCTGCAATCCATGAACATTCGCCTCAGAAGCAGTCAGATTGGCAGCAACCACCCTACCACTTGCAACATCCACCGTATACCGACCATTGAGTAGCGCCCATGAGAGCTCCTCATCGAATGGCCCGTTTTCTTCATAGGTGCCGTTTTCCTTGAGCCAGAGCGATTCTGCATCATCAACAAGAATAGAACCACTGTACGCATTCAGGGTGATATCCCCCGTCATTGCACCCTCGTCATCTGTCACACGAATACCTGAAAGCAGATTAATATCACCAGACTCCGCGGTCAGGCTAACTGCGCCGCCCTTCGTTGAAATACCTGCTCCAATAGCACGTGCTGTATTGCCGCCAAGAGTTATAGCACCGTTACCTGCATAGAGAGAAACCATTCCTGAGGTTGCTGAGATTCCACTGCCCTCTTCAAGCAGCTCTATACGGCCAGACAGTGTCCTGATATCAACAGCACCTGCTGCAGCCTGCTCAACCAGCCGAATATCAAGAGCATCGAGTTCTTCCATAAAGATCCCGCCCGCATTGGCATTGATCAGTTCCAGCTGCTCAACGTTTGTTTCGACAGCATCATCAACGGTACCGAATCCGGCAGCTGTTACCACGACCAATGTCGCATTCGGTGCACTGATATCGAGGTTACCATCCTGGATTGCCGTAATCGCCCCGGCATCGATCTTGAGATTACCAACATAGGTACTGCGCACCGATCCAAGAGCCACCGTACCCTGAGCTGTCATTGTCACCTGTCCGCTCCCGGCATCGAAGATCGTACTGAGCGCCATCGTGATGCCTCCGCTCCCGCCATCAACGATAAGCCTACCACCACCGGTCGTAATGTCGGCAACATCGCTGAAAGCAAGACCGGCTCCGGCATCGAGAGTAACCGTACCACCAGACGCATCGATAGTGTTAGCAAAGGAAAGAGTTCCAGACGTTGTCTTTACGGTAACGTCTCTGCTACTTCCTGCCGAGATTGCTGCATTGACGGTAGTTGACCCGCCCGCCGCAACAAAGATGCTCTCTTTGTTCTTACTGGTCAGGGTATTGATGATCATTCCATCTCTTTCATACACCCTGATCGAATCAACAGCTGTGATATCGAGCGTATCGACCTCAACAGTGGAACCTTGCTGCCCAAGTGAAACAGCACCTGCCGATTCTATATCCACATTGCCACCATTCGAATAACCATTGATGGTCACATCACCACCAGCGACAATCCGGATATTACCAACGGTGCCAACAATCGAATCAATGAAGACACTTCCATCGGCAACGATATCGATATCGCCGCCGTTCATCGACAATGCGGTAATAGTAAGATCGGCAACAGCAGCTCCAGGAGCATCCTGCTCGATGGTCAGGTCACTCCCCGGGACACGGGAAAGATCGATCTTCATGGAGGTTGCTGCCGAGGTCATGCTCAGACTGCCGCCAGCAGTCACTTCAAGTGACGCGGTCCTGACAAGCCCACCAAGCGTCAGACTGTCAACCGCCTCAAGAACAACAGAGCCACTGTTTCCAGTATCAAGATCGGAGACAACGACAAGTGAATCAGTCGCCTTCAGCGTAATAGCATCACCTGTATGGGTCTGCAAGTTGACAACCGTAAGGCTACCGAGAGTAGCAAAATCATACGCACCAGCTTCACGCTCAGGAACCACCAGGACGATATCACCTTCCGATGCAGGACTTTCTTCCCCGAGCGTCTTCCCTTCTTCGGTAATGACAAAGGCGTCTTCAGCACCAGAAATCACCCGAACCTCGACCTCTTCACCAATTCCGCAGTCACCACTGTAGGTCAGCTGTTCGGGAGTAGTTGTCGGCGTACCGATAATGGTAACAGTATACCCATAAAGCTCGGCTGATTCCTGGTCATCATTCAACTCCCTGATATCCCCGGTAGCTTCAACGATGATGCTTCCACTGATCTTATGAGCCCCTGCATCGGCAGCCGCCTCGATGAGGTCTACAGATACATTACCGGAAACGCGGAGCTCGATATCGCTGCCATCAGCAAAATTCCTGACTTCCCTGACCTCAGTCTCTCCCGCTGTATGGATAACTATGGCGCCATCTCTTGCTTCGACAGTTTCGAGAATCAGGCCATCAGACTCATTTACAACAATATCACCGGAAGAGGTCGAATACGCCGAAAGGCTTGCAAGCAACGTGTTCAGACCGATCGCCCCGGTCGTAGTCACATCCATATGATCACCGATAAAGACGGAAGCCCCATCGGTTTCGACCGATTCTGCCGTCACGATAATATCACCGCCATTGGCAGCATCGGCCTTGACAATACCTGCAAGCACCGTAAGCGTACCTTCGATATGCATCTCGACATTGTCTGCAGGATCGAATCCCTGAACCCCTCCGACAAAACCGCTCAGCACAAGGTCACTCTTCGCAGCACCATCTTTATACAGATCAATATAGATATCTTTCTCTGCCCTCAACTCAAAATTGGAGGCGGGAATGTTCTCGACCTGGATATTGATATAACCAGTATCGACAGCAACAGATGCTATGGTGTTACCGGACTCCTCGGTATCAACAAGCATACGAGCTGCTGAGATTCCACGAGCCGTCACCGCCAGTGTCCCGATCTTATCCCTCCCGTAGCCAGCATAGATATTCCCGCTGACGATAACATCCTGATCACTGGCAAGTTCAAGCCGTTCACCGGCAGTCAGGCTGCCAGCTATGGAAAGGAGCCCGCCTGTTTCAAGAATCAGGACGTCTGATGATAAGGTATCAGGGAGTTTTTCCGTCACTGTCCCCTTGTTGACCGAACCATCAGCATAAACTTCTGGCACGCCAAAGCTGAATACACGGCCAGCCCTGTACTCCATCCAGGCTTCAGCATTGAAAAAACGGTAGAGTTTGACATCCTGAGCAGCAACAAATGCCACGCCACCGTTATGAACAAGCGAATCACCTGAGGAGGGGTTATCGACTGTTACCGAGGCTTCGCTGCTCGTAAGGCGCAGCATGTCCCCCCTGACTCGACCATCAGCACTGACACGCAATTCGGAAACAGCAGTCAGGCTGACAGTAGTTTCAAGGGTGTTGGCTGTTCCTGTCTTTGCCGTCTCAGCCCGCAACACCTCAAAACCAGCAGACTTTTCAAGTGCACCATCAACCTCATTGATAATGATATCACCGCCAGCACTCACTGCGTTCAGCTTGTTGATTGCGACATCGAGCGCACTGATACCGGTGCCTGCTTCAAGCGTCAGGGTATTGGCTACGAGATCGACCTCGCTATCGCTCGTCTGCTGGCCGATAGATCCCCCCGCGATCAGGGTGATGTTGCCTGCAGAACTGATCCCTTCCCTGAGGGAATCGTCCTTGTCTCCATCCCCATTGAGATCCTTGTCAAGTTCGCTTTCGCTTACCGTATCATCATAATCCCCGTCTCCATTATAATCAGTAGCTTCATAGACCGAACCTGCAACATCAGCCGCAGTTGCAAGATAGACCCCTGCCGAAGCATAACCGATACGGATGTCGCCACTAGCCGTTACCTTAAGGGTATTGGCTGTTTTATTTGCAGCGATAACGACCTCCTGCAACACAACATCTCCAGCGGCCTCAATATCAATCAAACCATCGTTGATGCTGGTGGCGATCACCATCAGATTCCGCTCACCCTGATCAACCCGAACATCGCCAGAACCTTTGGTGACAAGAGAGAGAGTATTGGCGTTTGTTTCGAGATCGACCAGCAGGCCTGATGCAGGCAGAGAGAGGCCTATCATCGATGCGGTAACGTCAACGACATCTGCTTCAATCTTCGTGCCTGCCCGTTGCGCAACCGTTCCCTCTGCAACCAGCACCACATCACCCCGACCGGCACTCGTCAACGCACCAGCATTCAGATTGGCGGAACTCTTCTCCTCTCCAGCGCCAACTGGAACCTGGATGGTGGTCAGCACGATATCGTTGCTATTCGAGCTCCCCAGGGTGGTCGCAGCAAGCACCTCCATGCTGCCGTACGTCAAAATCGAAATTGACCCATCGGCTGCACAGGCCGAAGTCACAAGAAGATCTCCCCTATTGAGAATTTCGGCGTTCCCGGCATCGGTCAACTCAAGAGCTCTGATCTCGTCGACTGCGGTCTGCAGGGTAACTCCCCGTTCAGCCGTCACGTTGAGAACATCAGCCATCACCAGCCCGGTGATAACCTGTACCGTGACATCATCAGCTTCATCTATTGTCCCGTTATCATCGATACCATCCATCTTTTTCTGCACAACGTATCCGGCTGAAGCAGTCATGGACACAGCTGCCTCCGCCCCTGATGCCGTGATGGTGGCACTGTCCATCGAGATATTACCACCATACTCGCCCGCAGTAAAGGTGATATCGCCCATTGTTGCCAGCAGGGAGACATCACTGTCAGCTGTGATTCCACCATCTTTTGTTGTTCCAGCGCCCGCCTTCACGGTGATCGTCTCCGCCTCAACATGGCCGCTCAGAGCAATGCTCCGGTCAGATGTCAACTGGACATCGGCAAAAGTGGAACTGGAATCGATACCGATCAGGCCACCGATATCAAGTCGGGTTGCCGAGTGAAGCGCAACTGTCGCACCATCCTGGGAACTCTCCTGCAGAGCGGTCAGCCTGGCTGAATCAGCAAGAAGCAAGGTGCTTTGTGACCAGACATCGATCACATTGGCTTGCAGTGTAGCCGTCAAGGGATTTGCCTCTTCCACATCGCCTTTCACCAGCCCCTGCAGGGTGAACTGTCTCTGGGCATCGATAGCAATTCCTTCAGTTGCAGACATCCGGCCACTGAGCGTAACATCACCACCGGCAGCGATGACAATATCACGAGCTGAAACCGAATCATCCGTTTTGTAACTGGTACGAACAGCATCATAGATAACGTCTGTCACCAATTCAATCTGTGTTGCGTACACCGGTTCATCCCTCCATACGGTAACCTCCCGCATCGTCTCGACCTTCACCATCTGGATGCTGGTCTTGTAGATCGGCCGGTAATCATAGATATCCTCAGTCTGGGTTGATACCGAGTAGCTCAACTGGATCCGCTGGTCATACATCGGGCTCCATTGTGATACCCACTCATAACCGTAATCCTGGAAATCCTCATAGCGATATCCCACGGTCTTGTAACTGGAAACCACGTCATCACCAATATCCCCCTCGTTACCGAGATCTGGATCCGAGGCGGTATAGGTTTCTGTTGCTCCCCCAAAATCAACATGCTCGTAAAGTGAAACCTCTTTGGTATTTGTACCAATTATTAGCGCGGAGGCCCTGTCGTGCCAATCGTAAGTATGAATGCTTGCATCCTCTGGACGGATCATCAACCAGGCACCACCATTATAGTTTGGATCATCACGCAAATACGAATCAGCCTGCCACCACTCATCATATCCGGGAGCATAACCGACCTTCTGATCGGGCCTTGTCTCGCTGAACCCATTCCAAGTAATTGACTCCGTGTTCTGCTCAAGCACATCAATGTAGCTCTGTGGAGCAATAATATCCTCGGTACTCCGCAACCCCCCGCTCTCTTCGGTTACAGCGGTATCAAAACCAATGGTAAATAACGTCCAATCCTCCTCATCGATCATACCCCAGTCAATCTGGGTGTAGACACCCTTGAACAGAATCAGACCGTTCCCTTCATTCTTGTTATACCAATTGGTTACACCGCCGCCAGGCATCTCCTGAATGTCACCATCACCCCAGTCTCCTCCTGTCACCGTTCCAGTGATCACCTCGAACTCTTCATCACCAAACCAGAATATGCCCTGCTCCTCACTATTACCAAGGCTCTGGATGGCCATCACCGGGTTCAGGACCGGCTGAGAAAAAGAGATTGTACTGACGCCTAATTTATTGATCCCGATATATTGGTCTGTTTCTGAAGAGCCGGCCGGGCTGTTGAGAACACCGAGACCCGTGTAATTTCCGGTATCCCAGGACATATCATCCTTGTTTAACCCAATATTTGGCCCAGAATACTCCACAGTTACATCCCCAGCAATTCCAACAGTAGAAGAACTCCAGTTAGTCCACGTAATCGTCCCATCCGTTTCGGCTCCGGCCACGGTGTTGTTCGGATCGGTTCCATCTACAGGCTCGGCAGCCTCTGCGAGCCATGTCGGACTCTGATCGAGGGTCCACTCTGTCAGAGGATTCTCGAAAATCGATGAAAGACCATTGGAAAGCTGATAGGCACGGGTACCATTCCCGGCATAGGTCACCGACCAGGAAGCATCTTTTTCGTCCAAATCGGTCCCGCCAAGGATTGTCGTATTGGTAAATGCTGAATATTCCTGAACGTAGTTGACATCACCCGACTCCTGGTACTCGCCGATATACTCACCCGTCGGACCGATATACATACCATCCTCATCATAGAGTGATGGCTCGGTCAGATCATCAAGCGTCACCCAGGTCTCATTATTGTTTCCATCCATCTCGGTATCTCCGGTGAGATACTTCGCCTCACCCTCTGAGGCAACACTGAGAATGGATTCCTGGGCACCGACCGGCATCATGATATACTTGTCTCGCCAGTTGGCAACATCGACATAAAAAACCTCCTGGGGATTGTCCTTCCACTCAGGAGCGAGTGTCTTACCATCAGTACCAACATAGCCCTCTGGCAAGGCGCTTGCCGTGCCATTGATCGTCTGGTTAAGCACCCAGTTCTCATAGCTGAACTCGTAGAGCGGCATATAACCGGTAGCATTGAACACTGCCCATTTTTGGGCGTCCGACAACTGAGCAAACCCCTTGTACCCGGCATCCTCATAATTGCCTGTCACAGGATCAGCTGCCCTTATTTTCACCTGTTCATTACCCGCATTGCTCCAGTCGACCAGAACAGCATATTCCGGCACGACATTTTCCGGTTCGGAATCCTCTGACGCTGTATCTTCCGGATCGCCGTCGTCTGGCAAAATAATTCCCGGCTCGTCAAGTCCCGGCAGGTCAATTCCCAGCAGGTCAATTCCCGCAAAATCATCTTCCTGATCGGCATCAGCCGGCATATCATCATCCTGCTCAGTGTCTTCCGACGCCGACTCGAATCTGAACCCGTCATTGAGGTAGTGCACGCCCTCGATCAGCACCTCGACAAATTTCCTTTCATCCGGCGCTGAAGGGTTGAAATAACCGATCTGCGAGAGAGTGACGTCCATTGTCTCGTAACGGCTGCCAACCACAACAAGATCGGTTCCGACCTGCTCGGTAATCTCCGTCTGCACCCAGGAAACTTCTGGTATCAGCACGGTACCCTCAACAACCTTGATGGTATCGACAACAACCTCGACCTCATTCTCGGTAGTCGTGTACACCGGCACCAGAACAGTTTCGACAGAACTGATATCCGCATCGGCATCAAGCATGACAGTCCCTCCGGCAAGCATGGAAACAGTTCCAACCGCCATCAGAACTCCCTGTCCCATGATATCTATCGAGCCCCCGTAAAGCTCTGTCCGGAAAACAGCTTCTTCCATCTGCGAGCGTGTCCAATCCATATCGACACCAGAATGGAGGTCAATATTTCCCTTGGAAATGATGGTGCCGCCAATAGCGATGGCATCACCAGCACTGAAAAGAACCCGTCCGGTCAGGCTGGTAACCTCCACGGTGCCGTTAACCATCATGTCGGGTGAAACGAGGTGGACAAGATGCGAAGCCCTGGCAATGGCCGGATCAAGCGTTGCCTGGGTATCGATGCCGGAAAGATGCAGCGATTCCCGAGCATTGAGCCAGAGTGTTGACTGCATACCGGTAGCATAAACATAGCTGCCTGCCAGCACGCCGACACTATTGCCTTCAATCGTAAGACTATCACGAACGTTAGTATTGCGCAGCAGGTTGACATCACCTGAAAGCGATTCGATCCGGATCGTGCCGACCGTTGCTCCACCAAGGTCACCATCAGTTAGTGTGCGCTGGCCAAGCACGCCCTTAACGAAAATATCGTCGACCGCCTCGATGTCGATAGTACCACCCGATGCTGTATCGAGTGTGCCTCCCGAGACATAGTTGTCATTGCCGTCGAGCACGAGCTCCTGAATGGAGATACCAATACCGGAATCATCGATACCTGCACGCAGAGTAAGAGTATCAGCTGCCGAGACAAGACCATCGATATCGATCAGAGAGCGTGTCCGAACATACATGTCAGAACCGGCATCCACCGTACTGACGCCTCCATGGAGCAGAATATCACCAACAGAGGTAATGGTGAGCTGCCCGTCGACAAGCAGGTCGCTATTGCCCTGGATAACTTCCGCCACTCCAGGGTCTGCCGATGTGCTTGCCGCAATGGTGACATCAAGCAGAGTATCGTCAAGCCCCTTGACCGTTATCACGCTGCCCGAGCTGGATGCCGTATAGAGCGCTCCCTGCCTGATGAGACGTACAAGTTCTTCGGTCACCATGGTGAGCGTATACTCTTTCGCGGCTGTCAGGGAGTACGCCACATCTCCGATCGTGACAGCGTAGCGAGCACCGGCGAGGACACTCCACCCAGCGATATCGACAGTTGCATGCGCTGAGGTACTGGCATCAGACTGGATAACCGTGGCCGCTCCAGTCTCGGGAATGCCTGCCGTGGCTGCTGTAACCGAAGCAGTAACCAGTTCATCGCTATCCATCCCCCCTGAGAGGGTCAGCACATCACCGGTTCGGGTTGCGGTATAACCAGCCGAAAGCTCACCGATTTTGACTGCAAGGTCATCGAGAATCGTTGTTATGATACTTTCAGGCGTAGCCGTTGAGGTTACCGTCTCGTCGCCAATGGTGATGCTGTATGCGACCCCTTCGACAATGTTCCAGGCCGATGCATCGACCATGGTATCAGCCCATGAACCATTACCGGTAGCATCGACCTCAATCTTGCTTGCTGCCGTCATGACAAACCCTGTACCAATCGCAGACTCACCACTCTGGATATCAATCCAGCCGGTGGAGGTAAGGACGCCACCAAAACCATCAGCGATATTACCAAGAGTGATCTCTTGGTCAGCCTTCAGGATCAACGCTGCGGCCTTACCGGTAAATGTGACCGGATCAGAAGCAGTGAACGCCATACTCTCTAAAGCAGTGTTGTACGCATATGGATGGTCGGCTCCAGCCCGGATAGTCCCCTGAACGTCAAGAATGGAACCCTCGACCTCAATGACACTGTTCTCACCTGAGCTGTAAAGCTGCGCGTTTTCATAGAGCGTTACGACGCCATCTGTTTCAATCGAAAGGAGGGTATCAGCCTCAAGAATAGCTGCTGTACCCGACGTCTCCCCACCGATGGTAACAGCATCGCCAGCCAGCAGCTCAAGCTTGTGACCCTGCTCCTGTGCACTGACAGCCAGCCCGCGGATCAGGATATCATCACCCGCGTTGACCAGCAACGAACCAGCCACACCAACTTCTCCAGACAACGTCACATCCTCTGTGGCAGCAATACTCAGTTCGTAATCATAACTCTTTACCGTCGGAACACTGGTACGAACCACCCCGGCAATATCGACATTCTCACCATAGAGTACCGCATTCGCTTCAGCTTCAAGCCAGCCTGAAGCCGAAGCGATCAGAAGCTCTCCGGATACAGAGCCAACTTCAAGATAAGCAGGAGAGTTGTCGCCCTTGCCGATCGCACTGTCGATAATAACATCGTTCAGCCCCATCACCACGATCCTGCTCTCTGTATCGAGAGTGGAGAATGAACTGGTTCCATAAGTACGAATACTGACTTCACCGTCAGCGACTGTGGAACCGGAGGTAATAATAATATCGTTCTGGGCTGTCAGGTCTCCCTTGAGATACAACGAGCCTGTACCATTGATCACAATGTTTGAACCTTCTCCTCTGGCAATGAAATCACCTTCGATCGTGACCTCTCCTGCCGGATTCATCACCACCGAACCATGCAGGGTCTCGATAAGACTGGTAGCATCAAATAAGACAGCCTGTTCACCAAGACTACCAGTACTGGCATACATGTTGACAGCACTGTACGCCCTGATCGACCCGGCAATAGTGATGGTACCTCCTGGAGCATTGATTTTTCCGAGGTTGACCACCGATCCTCTTGCAGTGGCATCAATGGCATAACCACGTGATGAGGTTGTATTTCCACCTGTTGCTTCGCTCGCTGCTATCTGCGTGAAACCGAGACGCTCTGCTCCGCCGCCAGGTACGGATGCAATGCGCATTTCATAATTTCCGGTCAGCATCAGATGACCATCATCGAGCCTGACGGTCACTTTACGCTGATCTGGTGTTACCCATTCGAAAGCATTATCAATGGCTGCCTGGAGATCTTCCATCAGAAAACCGAGGCCATCACCACTCGAACGGTACTGCGCAACCGTAACAACCGCAATATCTGCAACCGTTCCGGTTTCAATGGTCAACTGAAAACTTGTCGAACTGCTGAGATGACCATCAGCAAATTCCGCAAAACCGTCTGCAACCAGCTCCTGCGTCCATGCCGGCGCAAGTACAGACATATCTCCTTCAGCTGACAGCGTAATGGTACTGAACTCCTGCCACGTCGAGAGGTGCACATTGCCCCCGATGACAATACCTTCGTCTGCCCACGGATCATCATCACTTATCTTATGGGTGCTTATACCTCCCCTGACATCGAGAAGCTTGCCTGCCATGAGATCACGACCGATGCGAATCTGCTCATCTGCCTCAATATGGATTTCTGAATCACCGTAAAACGTCTCTACCGTACTGCCAAGGTAATAGCCGGCAGTATCATAACTATCGAGCACCTGACCACCAGCCACCAGCTGACCCATGAGTGAGGCATCTTGTGCAGAGTCAACAGTGATGACACCATCGGCATTAGACACTGCAACAAAAGCTGCTGCGGGAAGGAGTACGCCTATATGATCGGAGTTGGCTCCACCGGTCAGCGAAACTGACTGACTTGCGCGGATATGGGCGCCAAGCTCTACCGTATTACCACTGAGTGCCAAGGTATCGATACCAAGCTTCAGTTGACCAGTAGCGTTCATCACGATACTCGAAAGCTCATTGCTCCACTGTATGGTCTCCTCGGTAAGCCGACCATCACCATTGAAGGCCTGGTAGACGGTACCACCCGAAAGAACCATACCACCGATCGTCACCCCACCGATGGCATCGACTTCAACAAGCCCGCCACTCCAGTCACTGGTCCAGCCTGCAGCAGTAAGGCCAGCCACGCTGTCAAGCCAGACCGCCACATTATCATCATCGGCCCCCGGCCCGTCGGTAGTAACAAGCCGTACAGATTTCGCTGCTGAAACCGCATTATTGATAAAAATCTGTTCCCCGGCGGTTACAGATACTGTAGAATCCGGCCCAAGATAGCTGGTTCCTGTTTCACTTCGTTCGGCTCCGGCAAGAACAGCTCCATGAAGTTCCACATCATCTTCGCCGATAATAGTAATGGCGCTTCCGGGATCAATGGTTGAAAGGGTTGATGAAGAGTGAACATAGACACTGATTCCGTCCAGCGGCATTCCTGCGGACTGTGAACCCCGTCCTTCGAGATGCAGATCACCATTTATTTCAGCCTCACCCTGCCAGAACACACTGCGATCGGAAGAAATACTGAGATCGGATCCGTCCCCATACAGGTAGATCCGCCCTCCACTGACAATTGCATCATCATTCACATCGACGATGAAATCAGCATCATCCTCCAGAGTGGTAATAGTGCCGGTCAGCAGGAACCCCGCTCCTTGCTGGCCAAACAGAACATGTGGTTCCTGCACCTGGATTTCATCCACGATACCATCATTGGTTGCATCATAGGTATAGATGATGTACCTATTTGTGCCATCAGAAAGAAGCCAGCGCTTCGAAGGGAGTTGCGGTGCATCCGGTTCGGAATAATCAACCGTGAAATATGTTACCAGCTGCCAGCCGGCAGGAGCGTCTGCGTTATAATAAACCGTGGTGCTGTACGCTTCTATTCCCGACTGTTCAAGAACCATCGATTTCTGAACGGGGTCCATATCGGCAAGTTCCGTTCCCGGCTCCGGAATTCCGTTCTCAAACGTATTCCATAAGATGGTGCTGTTGAAATAATCCTCTCCTTCAACAAAGCCAAGACGATAGGGCGAAGCCGCATGCGCTGCGTTATGGAACACCAGTCCGTTCCAGCTGGAATAGTTCAACGTGGCGAGAATCAGCTCCTGCTGCTCACGAGAAAGGTCAGACCATTCCGCGCCGACAGCTGCAGGATCAATCTCTCCCCAGTCAAATGTCGTCGTATCGAAATCGGCTCCTTCTCCCTCCACAAATTCCGCCTTGATGTCACCTTCGGCATTGATATATACCTCCTGATCGATACGATCATAGCCAAGGAAATCAAGCACGACTTGACGTTGAGCGGTTGAAAGCAATTCAAACGAAGTCCCTTCATCTGGATCAGGCACACCACCCCAATCCATGGTAGCCAGGTCAAAGGCCCCCCCCCCCTCAGTGAACCCGGTAACCCAGGCATCCGAAACAACAGCATCCGGGTTGTAGAAATAGACCCCTTCATACCGGTCATAGCCAAGAGCGTGCGCCACAACATCTTGCTGATCCCCGGTCAGGCTGTCGAAATCGGCACTCTCTGCCGGAGCAGCTACAGCACCCCAGGTCATTTGTGTATTCAGATAATCGGTCACGGTACCCTGGGTAAAGTCCGAAACGACTCTCTTGCCTGCTGGAGCTGAAAAATTGAAAAACTCTGTCACACGACCATCAGCCTCCGCCGCTTCTATGGATGCGAGCACTACCGCACGCTGAAAATCAGAAAGGTCTGTAAACCGGGTCTGCAATGCAGGGCGAATCTTGCTTGCCGCCACCAACTGCTGATCGAATGAGAGTTCATCGAACGGATTGGTTTCCACCTCTATCCGTGCATCATCGACAAAGAAAGAGAACATCGGAGCAAGCGGAATACCCTTGATGCGAACGACATCCCCTGAACTGGTTGCCGAGGCAATGCTATCAAGCAGCTCCTCTTCATTGATGGCATCGGCCAGAGCCTCGGCAACTTTGGGCGCATCATCTCCGCCTTCTACCGTATAGGAGACGTCAATATCTCCGATGGACACCGTAATAACATCGCCAGCAGAAAACGAGTCACTCAGAGTCAGCCGTTCCATCTGAGACGGCACAAAACTTACAACACTGTCAACAACGGCTTTTTGCTCGTCAGTCAACGATGCATAGCTCGCTCCGGACAGAGGTCTTTCGACATCACCCCACTGATCAGCGGAAATGGCAAGAGCATAGTTAAGTGTTGAAGCCTCGATCCACTCCTCTTTACTGACCGTACTGTAATCGAATGGCTCTGCAAACCACTCATCAGCAGGAATCAGTCCGTAATCATAAAGGTAGCCAAGACTGTTTGCCACCACTAACTTCTGGGCAACCGTGAGCTCCTCGAACATGGCCTCTGACGACGGTGCCGTCACCCTGGCTGCCGCCCAGTCGATCAGATCGTTATCATAATCAGCTGAAACCCCCTGCAGAAAACCGCTTTTTACAGCTTCCCCCGGCTCCGCATACGGATTATAATAGAGTGTTCCCTCGTACCGGGTATAGCCAAGCGCTGCGGCAATGGCTGCCTGCTGTGCCTCATTCATCGACGCAAAAGGCGTGCCCGGCTCCGGCTTTGCTGCCGGCCCCCAGTTGATCTCCTCAAGCGAGTAACCAACAACAGGCCCATCACTGATCGTGGTAAAGAACGCACCAGTGCTTTCCTTGAAATATCCGCCCTCGGCAAACACCGTATAGCCCTTCGATTCGGCAATCCCGGTTTTGATCTCATCAGGCAGCTCGGGAAACGGCACATAGTTGGCAACAGAAGAGAGCACCATATTGCCGGTATCGAGCGTCAGGCTTCCCCCTGTAAAGAGAGCTGCAAGCTCCTCAGCAACCGCTCCCTGCTTAAGAGCGGCAAGGATCTCCTGAACCGATTCGTCGTCAGATGCCAGCACTTTGCCGGGCAGGGTGTTGAAATAGTCGGTAAACTCATCCTGAACCTCGGATGCCTCGAGCGTCATGTTGCCCGCAGCAGTCACCGATCCGGCAAGGGTCATCTCTCCTTCGGTACGAAGTGTCATGGTTGAACCGCTGCCAGTAACCTGATAGACATCCTCTTCATCAAGTGTTGCACCTGAAACTACGGCACTGCCGCCAAGAATATGGATATAGCTTCCCGCATCAACAGTAATCGAACCTCCATCGAAGCGTGTCGCAATCGTACCGCCTTCAAGCAGTGTCAATCCTGTTCCCGCATTGATAACGATAGCCGCATTGCTCCCTTCGTTCACACCAGCGTAAATGCCTGTTGCGCTGTAAACAGAATGAGTAGTGGAAAGCTCGAGACGACTGTCATCCTCAAGGGTCCGCAGGGTACTGCCCTTGTCAGCAGTAAAGCTGTTGATCTCATCACCATAGGTAACGAAACCGCCTTCACCAGTACTTGCAGTAATATCGATATCAACTAACTGGTCAGCAATAACCCAGCCGGACAGCAACATCTGTTCGCGAACATTAATGTCAAGTTCAGGAGCATACAGACCTGAATCAGGACTTCCCAGCGGTTCCCGATTGTTCTGCCGCTGCACTTCAAGAACCCTGGCATCAAGCGTCAACCGCTCACTCGACTGTACATCACCCGTCACGGTTATCGTATCGGCGGTGAAAGTAGCCAGATCATCCAGGCGGGCACTAAACGTATACGATCCTACCGTTGCATCCTCAACATCACCAATCTGCATGGTAACCCCCGGATGATCATGACCGATCATAATGGAAGAAAAACCGTCGGCCAGCGCTGAGAGGTCCCGCATACCAAGCTCCATGAAGCCGGTATTGACACCTGGAGAACGATCCGCACCGAATCTTGCCTGGCCAGCGCCCCCTATACGGTAACTCTGATCATCACTCATCGTACGGATAACAAGCTCACCCGTACCTGACACATTGTTATCGCCAGAGACAAAATCAATGTCATCGGCAAGGATACGCATAATACTGCCATCACCAGCAAGGATCATACCGGATTCAAGTGACAACTCCGATTCACGAGAGGCCAATTCGATATCGATAGCGCCGTGTGCGCCATAAAGGCCACCATAGCTCCACCCGTTCGAAATGATATCGAGATCATCAACCTCACGCACCACGATATCATAGTCAGCAGCATCGGCAGAGACGCCACGGTTGACCACAGACAGCTCAGCAACTTCGGTCAACAGATCGCCATGAATACCGTCACCAGAGAGGGCAAGCAGCGCATCAGGGGCAATGAACTGCGCTGTTGTCACATCAATCAGCCCGTCGGCCTCCAGAATGAAATCGGTACTATGCCAGCTGGTCGATGCGCTGGCGTTTTCAGCTGTGGTAACGCGGCTGGTTTCCGCCATGTCGTGCAGAATGACCCGTTCAAGCCCACTGTCAAAGTCGACGCCAATATCCGCCGTACTGATGTACAACTGATCCTCGTTCAGCTGCAGTATATTTTCAGGGGTGAAGAAGCTCTCCATGTAAACAGTATCATCACCCTCACCTGCCAGAACAGTATCATTCCCTGTTACATAGATGACATCGTCACCACCTCCAGTCTCGACAAAATTATTGCCCTCGCCCATGTAGATCGTATCATCATTTGCACCTCCCAGGAACTTATCATCGCCCGCTTCGCCATAGAAAACACCGAGAGTATCATCGCCAATTGCAAATTCATCCTTGCCTGCCCCGCCTTTGACAACGCTCGTTGCCGCACCACTAAGAATCAGGAACGTATCACTGCCATCACCTCCATCAAACTGCAACTCAGCGTCTATGCCTTTGCCAACATAAATCGAATCATTGCCAGCACCACCATAGGCGACAATCTTCTTGATCGAAGATGATGAATAATAGTCAGTCTCACCGAGCGAAGTTACCGTAATAATGCCTCGTCCTCCTCAATAATGAACGCCTCATTGACAATGTCATCGTAAAGGTCTCCACCACCATATCGTCCTGACTCATCACCCATATGCAGATAAAGGGTGTCTCCTATCTGGTGGCTTATATCCGGCGGATCGCCCCAACGCCATGTATAACTGCCGGACATGGTAATCCCCATGGCTGTAGCTTGCAGGGCAACATACGCACTTGCAGGTGTTATATCGATTTCTGCCCTGACTCCGGCAAGGGTAATATCGACCGAATAAAACCCGAAATCGATCTCGAAATCGAGTGCCCCCCAGGCCATACCGGCAAACCGAGGCTGGCTGCTGAAGAGAATGTTCACACCGGCTTCATAATGCAAAGGACCTAGCTTGATATCAATCGTCTTCTCGCCCTGAATCTCGAACTCTCCATCTGAACTGATAAACCCACCTACATCAATGGTATAGGCATTGTAGAAATTGAGACTCCCGTCAAACTCAAGTTTCATGACTGAGTTGACGATGCTCATCCTGCCATGAAGATCAATATCGAACGCCATCAGATGGAGCTCTCCATCAAGAGACATGTCAAACAACGTATCCCCGGCAATCGTATTCCCCTGCAAGGTGGTATAGGAACTGCTGCTGGTATTGATCTGGATAAGAGCCTCGGCATCGATACCGATGATAGAGACCCCCAGACTGACGTCTGCAGCCACACGAAAAGCAAAGAACGTGTCGCCACTACTATCGACGCCGAATGCCGCAGCACCTGCGACAGCGACCTCACCAAATGCGCCGAGATCAAGCGTCATGTCCAGCTCAGCCTGAACACCGCTCTTATCGATAAGAAGATCAGCCACACCTCTCATCGCAAGCGGACCGACCTCTATAGCCGCTTTGCCCGTAATCCGTAACGATTCAGGATCGATTTCAACCAGAACAGGATCACCATTTTCGTCAAAGACATTGCCAGAATCGTCACGCCCCCTGATCTGCTGTTTTTCATTGGTCGTATTAAGCTGCAGAAGGAAACTCCCCTTGAGCGCAAAGACACCACCATCAATCAGGGTGGACTCCGCACCGCTCCCGCCAAGTTCGAGGCTCCCATACACACCTCCGGAAACAATACCCAGCGTACCAGTTGCCTGGAGCGGTTCGAGAACAGGCAGATCAAGCGAAGCTGTAATTCCAAGCTCCATGCCTGACTCTGAAATGATGATACTAAAATCACCCTGGAAAGAGAGCGCACCTGAAAGGACACCAAGTGAACCCTCCCCTTCCAGCTGAACATACATCCCTGTCCATGAAGGTTTACCCGTAGGCGTTGCACTGATCACATACTCCCAGTCAGGGAACCTCTCGGCCTCAAGGTAGTCCCGGAACTCTTCAGGCACCTCGTAGACAATATCCTGCTCGAAGGTGTTGAGCGTCAGCGCAAAATGGACATCAAAATCCAGAAGGCTGCCAAGATCCATCTCCCTGGAGAGTTCCAGTTTCGCCGCAGCACCAAAAGTTCCATTACGCTCACCAATGACAATGAGCCCGGTCGCGTGTGATGAAATCTGGAAACCTTCAGGCCCGATCGAAGCCTCGGTATCCGCAAAAATCGTCAACCCTTCACTCTCGCTGAGCCGGAAATCATAAACACCGACGGTTCGCACCAAGCCAAAAAGATCGAGACGAGCCTTACCAAAAACCCGCAACAGCTGCTCTTCATACAGCAGAACGACAGGTTCATCCGGATTGCCTGTCGGAACGCCATATCCCTGGTGCTCATTCCTGTTCGAGTCAAACCAGACACTTTTTGAAAAATCAATCGTCGTCAAACCGAACTCGAAATCAATATCGGTATTATACGTAACGGCTCCGGTTTCGGCATCTTCAGTGAATTCACCAATTCCAAACGAGACTCGCATACCGGTATTCAACTCAATCGACAGATCCTCCGCTTCAAGTGTCACCCCGGGAATCCCGACCAGTCTGACTGATGTCAGATGTGCCATACCAGCAAGATAACTGCCATAATCAAGGCCCTCTGCACTGATAACTATTTCACTGGCAACAACCAGGCCGAGATCCAGGTCCTCAACAGCAAGCCCGACTGCACTGGTATCAGGCGAATCTGACTCATTGATATGCCCATCCCCGTTACTGTCCTGCCAATAGCCTCCGACACCGATAAAGCCATAGGCATCATTGATTCCAAGAGCAAGCGTTGTGACGATCGTCTCTTCACCATTCGAAAGCGTTACCGTTTCCGCTCCTTTCTTTGTCAATGCCATTGATGCCGATAACTGAAGGAATCCGGCAACATTCAGTTCGGCATACCCTATGCTGACCTGGATAATCTCTTCAGTAAAATCAAGAAACACCCCATTATTCCCTCCAGCAGGAATCATAAAACCTGCAGTATCGATCATTCCATTCTGGTTCCGGTCTTCCCCCAAATCCAGTAACCCGTCACCATCACGATCCTCCCCAGGATCAAGCACCAGATTGCCATTCAAGTCCTCACTCGCAGCAAGAACGGCATCCCCATCAAGGTCCTCAGTATAGTCCCTGAAACTTTCACTTGTCTGGTAATTGATAGACGGTGGTCCGAAGAGCTGAAGAGCTGCATTGACCTCGGCACCAGCAGCAGGAATGGCCATCGTGTTGATGTTGACTTCAACATCTTCTATCTCTGCTGTCAGAATATCCTCGTCAATCCCGACAAAACCGGCTGATCCTATCATTGCCTTGCCTGAAATAAACTTCGGGGCATACTGTTCCAGACCGGGGATTGCTGTCGCCAATGTTGGGGTCATAATGGCCAATCCGAAATCCACATCGGTAACCTGCACACCAACAGCGCCATCGTTGATCTGATCGGGAATGCCGTCGGCATCAAGATCATCACCATAACGATAAGGACCTCCGATACCGGCAAATCCTGTCAGATTTGCACCACCAAGTGTCATTGCCGTCACATCGAGAGTCATCGGATCAAGTACCGTACCTGTCGATGTACCGAGATCTTCAAGCAGGGGTCCGAGCCCGCCTGCATCGACCTCTACGGTAAAAATCTCTCCTTTACGGAAGGCCAGCGAACCTCTGAGATGCAGGAAATCCGCCACGGTTATTTCTGCAAGGCCGATATCAAGCCCCAGCACTTCATTACCATTGAAATCAAGAACAACCGGATCACCTCCCGAAGGAACAATATGACCGTTGACCATGGTTCCATCCGGCAGCGACTCCTCCATAGTTGCATAGATCGGCAAAACCCTCATGAATCCACCAAGAGCCTTGCCGCCAGTATTGACATCAACGACAATATCACGAGCGACAACATCGAGAACATCACCAAAGCCATACACGCCAAGCTTATCAGCATTGACTGTCAGGGAAATAACCTTGGATGGCTTAAGAATTTTTTTAAGTAGTGAACCGAGATCAGCATCATAGACACCGATTGCAAGATCAACATTCTCCAGGCCAAAACCGACAAGATCCTGCTGGTCAAGAGAATTAGAGAAATCCGGTTCACCGAAGCCGACNAAAAGATTGACATCACTTGCAGCAAAACTGACCCCTTTATATGAAACGTCACTTAATGTCGAATAGTCCTCTGATACACCGNCAAAACTTTTCAGGGTATCCATCACGGTCCCGGCCATATCACCAGCACCCATCAACTCCAGTGCAGCTTCGATGCCATCCTGAACAAGCCCCACCTCCGAAGGTAACCCTGTCGCCATATCGGCAGTAAAGGTGTCTCCGAGATTCAGCTGAAAATCGCCACTGATATAGACAAAATCACCAAGATTCAGTTCCATATCAGGCAGCTCAAGCGACCCGACAATGCCATCCACACTTATGGCGATATTGATATCTTTCACCTTATCAAAAGCATCCTGCAACCAGTCTGGTGATGATGGAAGAAGCTCAGTTACCTGATCGGCAAGTCCAGAGAGGGAAATAGACGGCACAAGATTACCTGTCGATGGTAATTCAAAAGTAAAATCAAGACTTGCATTGATTTCGAACAGCTCAAACACTCCGAGCGCACCGTCGAGCGCAACATGGAGGAAATTCGAATCCATATCGAGACACATGGCGTCAGCATCGCTTCCCATCGGAATTTCAAGACCCGCCCCACCATTTATGGAGGTAAAATCTACATAAGCATCAGGAATCGGGTAATGATTATCAGGTGAGTCATATAATGCACCATTAAATCCGAATTCCACATTCTCTGCCTCGAGAGTAAGAAAAGGATCTGTACCAACAAGACCTGCAAAATCTGCTGATGCTGTAAGGGCAAAGAAACGTCCAGGGAGCGAGATACCGCCACCAAGAGTAGGCGTAAACATGGCAAGGGCAAAATCGAGATCCTCTACAGCAAACCCGATCGCGTCATCATGAGCCGTATCACTCTCATCGATCACGCCATCACCATTTTCATCCGTCCGGTATGGGCCATTTATCCCGGCAAACGCGTAGATATCCTGACCAGCAACAACTATAGCTTCGGCATCCGATGTCATAGTTGTTCCTGGAACGTGGAAATCAACTTCCTCTACAATCTTTTTCTGGAATGTGAATCCACCCTCAAGGGACATAATACCCAGGACACTTGCCGAAGCATGTCCGACAGTCGCCTCAATGAGCGCATTGTCAAAATCAAGCAAAACAGGGCGCTCGTCATCACCAGTACCAACCAGCAAGCCTTCGCTGGTTCCATTACGGGTAAAGTCAGCGACATACAGGCTGTTGCTCGACATGTTGACACCAACCAGCACATCCTCCAGCGAAAAATCGATAGCATCAGGGAAACCAACGAATCCGATCTGGCTTCCCTCAGCCTTCAAAGCAGTAAACGTTGTGCCGGCAACAATATTAGATGCTGGGCTCAAAGGATTGATCGTTGCTTTGTAGAGACCCAGACCAAAACTGAAGTCGTCAATGACAAGACCAACAGCATCTTCATTCACCTCATCAGCTGCATCGATGATCCCGTCATTGTTAGTGTCAATGCGGTAAGGCCCACCGACTCCAACGAATGCCTGGACATGGCTTGCGCCGATTTGCATCGCTTCAGCCCGAACGCCATCAATTCCTGCGCCACCTATCGTCTTGACGCCGAACTCGACATAGCCACCTTTCTGAAACTCGAACGATCCAGACAGATAGACAAAACCTCCGATTCGAAGGGTTGCATTTTGCAGGCTTACGCCAATAAATCGGGAAGACATCTCAAGCACAACAGGTTCAGCGCCAGTCCTGACTTCAAATCCTTGGCTTAAATCAAGTACCGGAGCTATCCCCGTAGCCACGTTGACCACAACATCTATATCGGTTACCGACAACTCAAACTCTTCACTATCGAAACCATACAATGCTATTGTATCAGCATGTGCCTTCAACGCAGTATATTTAGTCCCGGCCTGGGACTTCACAAGCAGAAGCCCGAAATCGATGCCCTCAGCGCCAAAACCGTAAAGAGTGTCTGCCTGTTCAGCAAAACTGCGTTCGGTATCAATACCATCTTCCGCATAGCCAACAAAAACATCTATTCCAGCACCACCGATACTAAAACCACTGCCGCCGATAACCGGAATACCATACAGATCCTTAAGTCCAGAAAGACTTCCTTTCTCAAACCCTATCGATCCCTGGACATGCACAAATTTTGAAATTGTAAGCGTAGCCTGTCCGGCAAAGACCCCAAGTCGTTTTCCGCTGAAATCGAGAATAACATCCTCACCACCAGTGGCTATTGCAAGATTTTCACTTGAGAAATTGAGTGTCTGTCCAGGAAGGGATGATGATGAATTGTTGTACTCTATGGTCAAGTCCTTCAGCGACATCTCGAAGTCTTCAGGATCAAAACCATAGACTGCCATTGAACCGACATCGGCTTTCAGTGCTGTGTAAGATATTCCGGCGCGGTCTTTTACACTCAAAAGGCCGAATGACATATCATCGACCCCAAATCCATACAGCCCATCAGACTGCTCAGAAAGGGAGCGGGATGAGTCTATACCGTTTTCTGCGTATCCAACAAAAGCCGTAATGCCCGAACCGCCAATACTGAAGCCCTTTGCATCAAGAACCGGAGTAGAGAGTGGACCTGACTTGAGCGTATTGCCATATGATCCCTTCTCGAAACCAATGGCCCCATTGAAGTAGAGAAAGTCTGATATGCGGAGAGTCGCCTGGCCGGCATAAATGCCGAGTCGTTCACCTCCAGCAAAGTCAATCACAGATGCCCTAGCAGAACCCAGCTCAACACCTCCACTGAAAGAAGCAGCATAATCAATCGTCACACCTGTAGCGGAACCTTTGCTGATTTCAATGGCAAGATTTTTGAATGAAAAATCAAAAACATCTGGATCGAAACCATAGACAGCAGCACCCTCCATTTCAGCTTTTACTGCGGTATAGGACGTCCCGCCTGCTTTTGTCAGGAGAATACCAAAATCGAGTCCCTCCACACCAAAACCGTAGAGATTTTCAGCCTGGTCATCAAGACTTCTTGTAGCATCAATCCCCCCATCCGCATATCCAGCAAATGCCGTAATGTCACTACCGGTAACCGCAAGCATTGACTGGGTCGTTGCAATCGTACCATTACTCAAATGCAGCGATCCAGAAGGAGTGTATTTCTCAAATCCAATGCGACCATCAAAATAGACGAGATCAAAAAGCTCAAGCGTCATATCACCTTCAGCCCTTATTATCTCTCCATTTGCACCATCAAGCCCCAGTGTAATATCAGAATCTGCACCAGTAACAACAGTAAGTCCTTTTGCCTGGAAATCAACCACTTTATCATTCGCTCGGCCGGCCTGGTTGATGGCTACCTGAATATTGCGCACTGTTGGAAGGAGATCCGATAATCCTGTAAACTCAACCGATTCGGCTTCAGCAATGAACGCAGTCCACTTCCTTGTCGTATCGACCTTTGATGTCATCATTGCTAAGCCAAAATCAACGCCCTGCAAGGAAAGACCTATTGCATCTTCTGTTCCAGCACTGACTCCAGCAAAAGCATCAATGTCGTTTCCTCCAAGCATCAAAAGATCAACATTCACCTCACTACCATCTGAAAGAATTACCGTATCACTTCCCTTCCTTACAGCAATATCGCCATCGATGGTCACGAAATCGAACAGATTAGCACTAAATCCACTCACAGCAAACAACATTGTGTCAGCATTTATCGCCTGCTCGAACGTGTAGCTGATCGCTCCAACGCTGATCGTGGTTGACTCTGCTACCGTGGTGGCAGCATTGNTGTACTGTACCAGCACCTCTTCAGCCGTGATCCCGGCCATACCTTCAAACCCGGCGGCAAAGGCGCCATCGCTCAGCTCGAACGCGGTCNGNNCNTNANCTTGAAGAGTAGAAACCAAAAGCCGCATCACTCAAACGAACATATACTGATGATCCAGCCTCAAGCCCGGCCGTAATAGCATTACCTGATCCTGTAAACGTCTCAACCCCATCTTTCAAAAC
>JGI10211J34971_10000634_pt1 | contig 29043 bp, 35 predicted proteins | sample Etolagsediment_FD_34971 | JGI IMG/M metagenome (IMG submission 34971)
CCGCCTATATTTATTTCCGGTTGATCAAATGCATCGGCATCGAATAAGTCTGGTGGTGCTCGTACAGATCGATCTCCTCGTCTCTGCTCTAGGAATTCTTCGTTATCGAATTGTTCGTCCATGCGGTTATTATACCACGACACAATAGTTGAAATCAGCATACCACCCGATAATAAAATGAGTGCAATACCTAGTATTGACAAACCCGTTAATAATGAACTAGCGGAATCGATCAAACGTGTGCTTTCAGGTGTTGCCTTAGAATCTTTTGATGGGTCAGCCAATGAGTTGTTTGATTTTACAGCCGATATATAAGTCGTTATTCCTATGATCATGATAATACTAGAATACAACATATTCAATGCCGTGTCAGATTCAATAAACCGACGTCTTAATGGGTTTGTAGACGAAGTGACTTTTAAATATAAACTTGTAAAGGCGAATACGATAAGTACCGTAAACATTACTAAAATAGTCCTCATATTGGAGATAAATATACCCCGATCCTTACCGTCATTTTTGAAATATTTAGGAGCGAAAGTTTCGCGATCGTTCTCGACAAACATCAGCTCATCTTCAACGAATTTTTTAGGGTCACTTTCACCACTATCTTTTATGAGTGAACCCGTCCTTGCGTCCCTGAGGATGTAGAACTTTGTACCGTCTTGCATGCTGATATTATCTATTATAGTACCTCCTTGTTCTGATGTTTCAAATTTGTTATTTTGTAAATAGAATACTTTCATCCCCCTTTGGATTTCTATTTGATCTACATCAACCACGCAATTCGGCATTTTCTGGTACGTTGTCATTGTCATATGATAAATGACTGCTTGTACGATACCCAAAATACCTAATACGGATATAATAAAAGTATGACTTTTTGGATGCATTATAATTTCTTTATTATATATAATATTATAAATTTATTGAATTTAATAATAATTTTTGCAAGGAATACGCTTGTTGTTCATACGGTTCGCATTCGTGAGAGCACGAATTCGTTTCGCCCATGTCAGGGTTATCTTCATTCGTATATCTCGTTTGTGCTGGTTGACCATGATGTTCATATATTTTACCTGGAAACGGATTATCAGGATTTACAGCGTTCATCGGATGACTAGATATTTCAGAAACTTCTCGGAATGAATTATCTTCTACATATATTTTATATAATTCGGGATACCTACGTTGATACACATGTATTTGTTCGTGAAATATAGTTTCTATTGGGATAATTCTATCTATGTTCAAAACTATATATTTATCTAATGTATGGTGAAATCCATTTTCATAATCAGTTCCTTTTACATAAATGATACTCCAGTCCATATTTGTAAATTTATGGACGTCAAACCAAGGTAAATTTTTGAAGTTATCAGATGTTTTCACAATATTTACGATTTGTTTTATATCACGTGTAACATTATCATGAATCATACTCAATTTATACCATGGTGGTATGGTTACTGCTTCTTTGATCAGGTTGGTATATTCATTCATAGTTGTATGTCTGGCTTTCCAATCGATTTCCGACATTTGCGCAAAATACTGAGTATTACCACTCAGTATTTTNNACGCTTCGGTTGGGCTTATCAAGTTTATATTTATATTATATGTTGTGAATTTGTCTATCTTAACTATAGTAATTGTTAACAAAATCACAAATAATATTGTAATAGCGATAATAAGTGATATTGTCATTTTATTTTTAATATAAAAATAAAATTTTATTTAAACACGGTTGGTTTGAGAACCGGTAATTGTTTATTCGTATTTTCTCGACGAACACCTCTGTTAGTATGTTTGTTGTCAACCGATATCAACAATTTTCGTTCATCTATATTAAAATATTCAGATTCTATTCTTTTACCACCTTGATTCTTTTGTTGGTTAGTGAAAGAGCTCGCGTTCACTTCATCTATTAACTTCGGTGTAGATATATTCTTCTTTCTATCATCTAATTTACGGTTAATATTAGACGATGCATTTATATCGTTTTTAGTTTTAAAGTAAGACACAGGAACTAACGGGGTATTGTTTTTATCCTCTTTCTTAAAATTAGCGTGCTTGAACCCCTCTACCAATATTATATTTTGCATTTTTATTTTATCATCGTGATCACGATCTTCAAAATGACGTACTTTTTTATGTAACTCTTTAGTGTTTTCAGTGCCTATATCTATAGTTCTTTTAATATACTGCCCAACATCGTCAACATCTATCACCTCCATATACATATTCGACGCCGGTTTACTTCCATTTGCAATTACTCCTTTGATGGGATCAGTTATAATTGATATTTCGGATAAATTATCAGTATTATATTTTATCCGAGGTGCCTCGTTTATATTATATTTTACAATAGGAATCGCCTCTGTGTTATTCTCTTCTAGAATGAGATTTTTATCAAGCACTCGCGCGTTTGTAATATCGTAATACATTGATTTAACTGATGTTTCCACGCGTGGGTCTGCGAATTTTTGTCTTGATAAAGGTAATAAATCTGTGGGTGTTTGCTCCTCTATTATGATTTTAGTACCTCCAATAGGCGTTGGATTACTGGTGATTATATCCACGGACGGATTTACGCCTCGTTCATATGTCATAATCATATCCTGCGAATTGTTAGATATCATACTATCAAACTGGGTTTTGTATAATTCACTCTGACTATGTAATATATCAGAATCTAAATTTCTATATGTATACGCCGATCGAGTCTCTTTGGTCAATCCTGATAATCCGTTTAAAGACCATCCAGTGCTAAAATTTTCATAATTTGATTTCGAAGTATTTGTTAAACTACTAAACATTTATTATATATATGAAAAAAATTATTATTATTTACTGGGATAAAATTTAGCGAGTTTCCAGTTTAAACGTCCTTTCATATCTTTTTGTTTCCGTCTCGATATATTTATCAGTATTTTTTTATCGTGTATTTTTAGAAGTTCCGGGATTGTTATAGGTGTCGTTTTGTCTATTCTGACTAACGGTCTGCACGCTTTAGTTTTCTTGATTGAAGAACCACAATCCGTTTTAACACCCTTCTTTAAATATTCTTCGACCTGCACCCATTTTTCGCGATACCATTTACCCGTACCTCCGCCATCTTTAGGCTTGGGTTCTTTATAAGTTCCGCCTCGTTTTCGGTATTCTTTATTTATCCAAGAGCTCGCATATAAACTGGGGTAATATTCAAACTTTTTCTTGGCTTTGTTTTTAATTTCATTATACAATTTAGTGTTGGTAGGTGTTGACATATTTTTATTTTTAGTTATCAAATAAAAATATTTTTAATAATCTTGAAAATAAGGCGATTTCCCATTTGGATTCATCGAATTTCCAAACGTATCTGATAAAATGTCGTCTAATGTTCTTATACAGCATGTATCAGCTACAATTTTGTCAACGGCTTCATCAGTGCACTCTATGTCACGGTTAAGCTGGCAATTAACATTTCCACAATAGTCGTTACCTGGTCCCATTCCGCTGGTATCGATCGTCACGCAGTTTACACCTGGATTGGAAGGATTATAATCATAGGGTTTTGCGTAGTCTTCGTCTTCATCGACTACTCCTAGACCTGTAGAATCATCGCATATTTTGGGATCTATATCTATATATTTGTGTTCTACTGTAGAATCATCGTCGCAAAATGCGTCTTTGAATTTGTCGGTGTTAGTTTTCCCATAAACATCATTCAGATAAGCATTCCATGTCCACGGCACAACGCCACGGTCGGCGGTATTAAGCGAACCGCAGCATTTGAGATCGTAGTCGCCAAACTTATCGTTTGGACCGTATAAAGCAATTTGAGTCATTAATTTTATATATAACTCAAGCTTTCCGTATTTCGAATGAGAAGGATCGTTCAGTATACCTGCTGTATTAAAAACATCGGTAGCATATCGATTTGTCTGACCCGATACTGATGGAACAAGTTTTGTCCATTTTTTGTGTATGGGTGCTACAACGTAATAACCTAACGGAGGCATGACTTCATCAATGTCGTCGTCTATATCAATCATATATGGTGCAAAGTTTAATTCACCGCTATCCGGATCTAATGTTTTTAAATTTCTGAAAAAAAGCTTTTTACGTTGCGAATCTATCGTAGAGTCTTGTATAGAAGGATCGATATGTCTAATGAAGTTGGAGTACATAATACTCACAAAATTTGAGAACGGCACGCCGAAATACGAAGCCTCATGATAAAGTTCGTGAATCAGTTTGCGATAAGTATTAAACTGATTGTAAAAATATTCAGGTGATTGTCCTCTGAAACAGCATTTCACATCATTCGCATTTTTGGCTCTTTTGAATAGTTCTAACCAATGGCTTGACGCGCGATTTATGAAACTACGATCATCTTCTTCCGAATCCGGTATATTCCAGAAATCATAATCACCCCAGTTTCCTCTTAAGAAAGTTTGGGAAAACGGGTGTGGCATTATAAAATCCATCCATGTTTTTCCTGCTAATTCCGGTCTGGCAGGAGCTCCGAAGCAACCATTGCAGCTATCACATAAATCGGATTTAATCAATGATATTTGTTGTATAATGTCATTATAAAAATGTAGCCCGTGGCTCTCCAAATCTCTGCGAAACATCAACCGCTGACGATACGAATCATTGAACATCATCTGAATATGAGGTCCTTTAATTAGTGGCTCGCCATTGAACATAGGTACTTTACAATCGAATAAACCTAACTTCGTTAAATTAGCTACATACATATCTATTGCATCTCTTTCTCGTCTAATATAAAAGCGTAAATCATCGTACGCTTTTTCCCAATCTGGAGCTCTAGACCAGGTCATCGCATTATCATGTCCAACTCTATACGGATCCGGGTTGTAGCTATCTTTCTTTTTATTTATTATATCCTGCCGCCTGCGATACGCGTTGTTTTGTACCTTGGTTGTAATTGCACGTCCTTTTCTATCACCTTTTTCACCTGATAATTCCGATGGACACCCGTCATCCCATTGCATAACATCACTTCTTATCCCAACACCCTTCACTCCGAATGTTGGAACTGCAGGAACTGCTAAAGACGGGTTTCGATTATCGTTGCATTCTTCATCATTTGTATAATCACCTGATCTATCTACATTGTTATATTTCCCATTTTCGCCTATACTAAAACATCCAAATTCTTGACCTGGGGGTCGTTGTTTTATGTATTTATAATTACGTGTTGATTCCATTTTTATTTAATGTAAATAAAATATAAAAAAATGAAACAAATCCCGATATTACAACAGATATAAAACTCATTTTCCATATATCAATTTCCATATCTTTTTTATTTATGTATATAAAGTCTGGTTTAGAAACGTACATAATAGTATAACACAATAATAATGATATTATAAAAACTACAAATGGTATAATTTTTGTTTTATGTCGTTCGAGAAGCCCGTCGGGACCGTATTTTTCATATTTCATTTTTTTACCTATTCCTATACCTTTTTGTAAACACTGTGTAAGATTACCCATATAATCATATTCATTTGGTATTATATTATCGTTACCACAATAAATTTTGCGCGTATCTATAGGCTGATAATTTTCATAACCATTATCAACCGGTAACCTATAACCTTTACCAATTCCTTTTCGTAAACAAGTATACCTAGTACCCAATACTGATTGTTGATTAACTAATAACGGATGATTACTATTATTTCCGCAATATGTTTGCATTTTTATTATTATTAATAATAAAAATGTATGCTTACATAATTATCTTATCGATAATTATTTCAACCGGTTTAAATATAATATTACCTACAATTGCGAGTAAATTCGCAACAGAAAAGCAAATATCACCGCCAGACGGCGCCGCCTCCCTTAATATATGGGATCAGTTTATGCATATGTTAGTTCATCATAAACAAGTTTTATTTACATCGTCGCTTTTAGTAGCTCTTATCGTTGGTATATCAGTGAGCCTTGCTATTTTAGTAGTGTCAAAGTCGAATATCAAATAACAAGCCTGTACCGGGTTATTTCGTTTTGATCAGATATTTCTATTAGATCTCCTGGGTTGAAGTTATAATATTTACAAATTGCATCGCGTTTCGACATTTTAGGGAATTTGTTAATATTGAATCTTTTCATTTCAAGGTATTCTTCGGCTGTAATTTTTCTAAATACGGGCTGTAATACGTGTTTGGTAATATTGAATTGAAGTTCATCTACGTTAAATAATTGTATTTTTACGTTGCGGGTATCATCTATTAATTTTACTGTACTAGGTGTTACTGAATCACCGTAAATTACGATAGCATTTTTTATTTTAGATTTCGCTAAAATTGAAATTAAATCTGTAGCATGTCTAATGTTTACTTTGGAATTGCGTATTATTTGAACATGTATCATATCACTTGTATTATCGTGATTCTGAGCCGTAAATGATTCGGGGTTTTCGGCTATTATCATGGTATACCCTCTATCAGAAACCATCTCCTTGCATATTTGTTTCGCTTCGTCGTATTGATCCATAAGTTACATATATGTAAATAAATCAAAATAAAAAAACGTTTTAACGGTATAATATTACCACATACATAAATATATACAATAACGTAAACGCGATAAATGACGGTGAAAATATACTACCCTGACTAGGTTGATCTATTATAGAACCAAACATATAGTTATTTAGGTAATAAACCATTAACCCCATTGATAATATCGTAATAAATATTCCAATAAATGTTTTTGTATTGTCTGCTTGTCCTTCGCGTATCTCTTTGCGACTTTTATCTCTTCCAAACGCAACAAACCCGGCTATCATGATTGCAAATCCACAATTGAATACGAATGATTCTATAAACGTATTGAAATGAAATAAACAAATGAACGACGAAATAGCGAATGATAATACAAACGCGGTAAGTTTATCCGTATATATATTATAAAACACTGCAAATACAATAGGTAGTATGATTATGGAATTTATAAGACCTCTAATACTAACATCATAGTTCTGATTATAGTACACGGTTGATTTCATTTAGTAATCGTCAATTTAATTTATAATAAATTAAATTGTTAACATATTTAAAATTCAAAATCAAATCCGTGTCCGTGCTTAGAAAAGGTTTCCACGAATTCATACGCCTCCGCGAACGAGAGGATAAGTCCTGAAACAGCTGCGACAACAACCATGTAATAACCCATACCCTTGTGCACCGTGGCCTGAGTCGGATCGACGAGATCCTTAGCCCCCACAGGCGCGCAACCATCGGCATCAGGAGAAACCCCTCCTGATGCTTTATCCCATACGAATACGGAGGATAGTAACAAGGCATATCCTATAAATGTCGATAACGACATCAACCCGGAAACAGTGCGGTTAATTTTAGCACCTTCCATTACTTCCACCCATCCAAATATCCACCCGACCAATACAAGGGATAACCCAGCATATACCATATTCTGGGTTTTCTTTTGACACGCAATCGGACCTTGTTTGGTGCCTAAACCAGTCCAAACACCGCCGGCTGAAGTGGCAGTGGCATCATTGGGGGTATAGGTTGTGTGAAAAGGACTGGTGGCAGCTATTATGTCTCCCTTTTTGTATGAATTTGTATCCTTACCGGCGACGGGCGGCGACGGCGCGGTTATGTCTACGTTTGCAACACTCGAAGTCCATTTTTTAGTCATTAATGTTGATAAAACTATAACTATGAATAAAATAGTTTGTATGGTAATATTTATTTTAGCGCTTAACATTGTTGTTTATATTATATAAATTTATTTTTTTTTTAAAAAAACTTGATCGATTTCTAAAAAATCGATTTTCTTATAGGATATATGATCACATGTGTATATCATGTCTTACATAGATATAGTAAAAGCTATTAATATTTATGCTCCTATTATGTTATACTCTAATATGACACTGGACGAATGGACGAGTCATTATAAATCTCGTATTGTTGGAGACGGAACCCTAACTCCTCGTAAAAAACAAATTTGGACAAACCTTTTGGTGATGATAGAAAACACGCGTGATAATACATGCGCGGCTGCAATTAGACAATTACATAACATAGAATCGGAAAAGGATATGCAATTCGCAATTAAAGCGTTATGGTTTCATCCCGATATTCAGATATTTGTCAATAAGTTAGTCAGGGAAAAAATCATTCAAAAAAAACCCGATGATAATCATCCTAAACGTAATAAATCAACATACGTTATATGGACTCAACTGTGTATCGCTGACAAGACCCATGGTGTGAGTAGAAATCAGTTAAGAGATACATGGATTAAAATTAAAAACGGCGATTTCCCGGAACATGTATTGTATGAAAAAATAAAAGAGGCCAAAGACTTGGCAGCGGAAGACAAACGAAGGTATAAGGAAGAACTTAATAAGTATAAATTAGAAAACCCTGAGATGGCAAATGTCAAGAAAACTTCTGAATGGTTGAAATTTAGATCGCAAAGGCTTATAGCTTTGAAAAATGAATCACCAGATGCTCCTTACCAGGAACTTATTAGTAAAATTAGCGCTGAATGGAAACGTCATAAACTTAATCAGTCTTCGATAGTCGAAGAAACCAACACCAATACCGAAGTTGTAAATGATAAACCAATTGACACCGAGGAAGAAACCGATACCGAGGAAGAAACCACTAACAATACCGATACCGAGGAAGAAACCACTAACAATACCGATACCGAGGAAGAAACCACTAACAATACCGATACCGAGGAAGAAACCGTCATTACTCCTCCTCCGACTAAGAAACACACTGCTTATTGGCATTATTGCAATGATAATTCCGTGGATATTATGAATGAGATGAAGAGTCTAGGATTAACGGTTACCAAATTAAATATCAAAAAAGAGTTAAGAAAGAGGTGGGATGCGCTCAAGGGTAGTAATGAACGTGATATTTACATCGAGAAATCAAACGCAGAATAATAGATGATTCAAAGAAGGGGAGGGGAGGGGGTATAATTGGTACATAATTTAATTTAATATATAATTATATTAAATTTCGAAGGATGATTTTAACCATAATTTAGATATTATAAATGTTTCTATTTTTGATTTTACAGGTACATATTTCTCAAAGAAATCAAAATAATCACTATCAGAGTACTTTTTCGCGTCATTAACACATATAAATTTAGCCTTTTTAAACCCCAATTTATTACGTTCATAATACAACTCCGATCTATCTACATATTTGGCAATGCCTTTGTGTATCATTTCTTGGTAGCATGCACCCATAGGCGGTATATCACTTCCGCTTCTAAATCTAGAAGCGGAAGTGCGTTCCATCTCATATGGGTGTATAGTAGAAAGTATTTTTTTATCTACCATTTGTATTTGATGCGATTGTTTTGTCATATATCTATCTAATCCGTATTGTGTTTCTACGAGATTGTACAAGTTCATCCACGCTTTGCCATACGAACTCCCAGGATTTTCATATTTTGAAAACGAATTACCTTCGCCTATTAATATAAGGTTATCTTCGTCTATAAAATCGCTCATGTACATTGGTTCACCGAAAAGCGTGTCGTCATTAGAATATAAAAACCGATCAGATAATCCGGGTATATTAGCTAGATTTGCTTCGATTGCATGTGAATTAAATGTTGGTAGATGATCTTGATTTTTAAATATAACAGAATGAGGTATTATCTTGATTTTGCTGTGATTTATATTCAACCACGAAGGATAACTATCTTCAGAATACGTGACGATAAAAATATTACGTATCCAAGGTGCGAATTTTTCAATAGAACGTAAACAAAATCGTATTTCATCGTTATCGCGATATCTTTGAGGTCTAGCATCTATTTGTTCGTTTGGATTCGACCTATTATGTATTTCCTTATATTTCTGCAATTGTTCTCGCCAAACCGCATCTGTGTTATCTACCCAAGTGATTACGATATCGATAGGTTCATCCCAATTCTTATCTACTTTATCAAACTTATCCACATCAGTAACAGTTCCTTCAGCGTCCGCGTAACCATCGTCGTCTCCGTGGCGAGAAGTGGTTAAATAAACAATCAATATAAGTAATAATAATACACCGACTACTATTGCTATAGTTCTTCTTTTATTTATTTTTGTTTTAGTTAGACTCATATTTTATATATAAATATATTTAACATTTTAATTCCTAAATAAAATATGCGTGTAAACACTCCTTCGTATCCTGATATTTCCCCGTACCACGCTCGAAAATATTCATTTTTGACCCACCGCCCGCAGAGTTTAGTGGGGAGTGGCGCTGTTCGGGTCAAAATCGAATTTGTAGTCCGGCACGGGAACCAGGTAGTTTTCTCCGTACTGTCGAGTCAGGTATTCCCGGGTCAGCTCGACGGACGGGAGCATTACTTCGACGCCCAGGTAGTTCACCCTTCTCCGGGGCTGCGAGAAGAGGTAGTCGACGTCCGGCCAAAAATCAGTACCTACAACCGAGGCCACGACGTCGGCATGTACTTGGACCGGCTCGACTTCTTTCAGAGTCTCGTCGTAGTTCAGGAGCCTGACCTGGAACCCGTTGAACAGCTGCTGGTCAATCGATAGCCTCCGGCCGTCGGTCAAATCGAGGTTGCGCGCCTGGTCGGTTTGGCATACCCGGCAGTACCGCATCCATTTGTGCAGGTCGTCCTTGTGAATGCGTAGATCGAGGTCGTCATCTTGCACTATTTTTTTGCCGCGCGTAAACTCTAGGAGGTTACCGTCGGTCAGGGCGTAGCGGATTTCCTCGTCTTCCAGAACGGACACGATGCCCTTCAGGAGTTGGTGGCGGACTTCGGTTACCTTTCGGAACGTTTGTTCGGTGATCGGAAACTTCGAGTGTTGGAAGGTAAATTTTTCCTTTGATATTATACTACGAATAAATAGTAACGCAAACACAACTAATAACAATAATAATATAGTTAATAATAATAAATAATTCATGTTTTATTTTAAAAATAAAAATTAAAATAAAACATGAATTATTTATTATTATTAACTATATTATTTATTGGTGTTGCCATTATCATAGTGCTTAGTAAATATCGATACGATGAAATGACTAAATTGTCATTTTGGTCCTCTCGAAACAAAGATAGACACGCTGAATTGATACAAATGTTAGATATTATGAAAGATAAATTCGATAGGGTTAATATTGAATGGTATCTAATAGCAGGTGGTTTATTAGGGGCTGTTAGAAATAATAAATTAATCCCTTGGGACGATGATTTAGATATAGGTATACGATATAATACAGAAAGCGATAGAAAACGATATATTAAACTGATACTATCTTTGTATGAGGATGATGAAAACGTAATAGTGACCGAAGAAACCATATTAAATCCGTTGAAAATACTAAATAAAAACAATGGTGTATTCATTGATATATTCTTCTATACTAATATAAGCGATGATATAATTCATTCGTCTAACTCGAAGGATCGACTTTTATACCCGTCCGCGTGGTTTCGCAATTCAGAACTCGATAACAAATCATCGGTTACTCTATACGGTAAAGAATATAGATGCCCTTCCAACACCGTTAATACGTTAAAAAGATGGTACGGGGATGATTGTATTGATACGTTCAGAGTAACTCACGCTCATGATTCTCTTAATATATTAGACAGAACTATTCTAAGATTGGGACACTATATATTTTCAAGTAAGATTCGAGAAGAACATTTCCAGTTTATTTGGCGGTGAATTAATTATATTTTAATTCATATGCTATAAGTAACATACACCCTAGCGTTGTAAGATTACCAAGCATCGCATAATACTTACGACCAGTAGGTGGGAAGTAGAACACAATAGTTGTTATAAATGTAAATATTGCAAGCGTTATAGCTGATGCTACTGCAATTTGTTTATGTTTGTTTGTTAATAATGAATATATAATAATAATAGGTGCCAATAGCTGAATAATAATAGCACCTACTATTAGAATATCTGCCATCCCAGTGCTCAAAATAGTTGCGTTTTTTAGTAAACGATCACTTGACTTTTTAAAATTAAATATTTTGTCAATCCCCGATAAAGGAAACATCAACAAGCAAATAACGAAAATAATAATCAATGTTGTATTCATTTTATATAATGTATCATTATATAAATTTACCATGGAAAATCATTATATCTAGTTTGGATATCCGGTAAATCAAGATCGTTGTGAATCATGCAATTCATCCCGTATCTATCGCATGATTCACCGCACAATTTACTGCATTTTTCTTGGAATAAAATACATTTCCACCCGTTTTTCTGAACATTAACACCGGTATTCAGCACACCAAGAACGCTCATATCACTAGTTATATTTAATAATTCGTTTACGTACATCATGTAATGAGTTGGTATCGGATTTTCATAAATATGTTTGATAGCCTTATATATAATTGGATTGCGCGCAGGTGTTACTATAATTCCATTGTACAAGCACTTATTGGGTTTAGCGCATATAACGCCGTACCATGTCTTATTATCGAAGTGTTTATTGAATACATCGTCTATATGTTGTGTAAACTTTGTTTTAATATCGAAATAGTACCCGCCGAATATGTACAGAATACAATATCTCCAGAAATCAGCTTTGTGAGCACCTGTTTCCATAGATTTAAAAATAGTTACTGCAATGTCTCCATAATACCTATCTAAAAATTCTATACAGTCTATGTCGTTGTATATTTTTATCGTATAACCGCTGCAATAAAGTTCTATATTACGTTTAACATATTCGGGTATCTTTGACAAATCATGATAAGTCATGTAAACGACTTTAGGTATAAAAGTATCGCTTTGTATTAAAGGGTTCTTATTTTGTAATTCATATTCAGTTGGGCATTCGTATTTTACCGGGTGATTCGATAAGTCTATTACGTTAATAAAAGGGGTTCCTTTCGTATAATCAATCAATAATAATATTATTGTAATTATAATTATAACTGATACGAATACAACTAACGATATTTGTTGTGATGTACTTAACATTTATTATTTGTTAAAATAATATTTTAAAAAGAAGTGTTTGAAGTTTAGGTCTTGTTGTAGAAAATCGATTTCTGGAGACGATCTATATCACAAAAAAAGTATCACGGTAGGGTAATCGTGATTAGGAAGAAAACCTTTAAATAACGGCTATGGTTTTATTTATGTGTTATTGATTATACAAAGTCAATTTACACCGTTGCATTGATCTTCTTAGAGCACTTTTTTGCTGGGCGTATCGTTAGAGCATAAGCGAGATACGTTATTTAAACAGTATTAGAAGCCAGTTCTTTGGTTTATATTGTGATGGAGACGAAGGTGGAGATCCCACTTTTTTGTACGTTTATTTTATATGATTGTTTCACAAAAAGTATTCCAATAGACAACTGATACACGCTATGGAGAAGCTTGATACCTATAAGTGGACGAGCATTGTTTTATTTTGTCGAATGAACAGTGTTTAGCAGTAAAAAATGGTTCGATACGCCATGGGGATGACCCGAAGATATCGCGAACCCTTCGATGCTTACATCGTGCCTGGTGGGTGTGCTTGGAAAGGAAACTTAACCAAGAAAATGACAATTATCCAGGGAAAACAAAACAACATTTGAGTGTATGTTTGTCTGCGTTGTTTATACGATGCAGTTAAATTCACTTGTCGAATATTATTTTAACAAAGAAAACAGTATGGAAGGACAGAGGATGACGGAAAATCGTTTTTCAGAAATGAATATTACCTATTTAGGTAGTATGTACACCACAATGACTACTGAATATTACCCCACCATTGGCGGTTGGGGCGGTTGCACTTGCGACCATTGCATGGAAGACGAGAGATACTGGCAAAATGGAGTGTCGGAAAACGAGTGGGAAAGCGAGTCAGATGAAGAAGAGGAGGAGGAAGTAGTAATCCCGAAAAAGAGTCGGGTAATTCCTCCTGTGATTCTTCTTAGTAAAGAAGAACAGATGGTAAAAGCGGCTATGTTTAACGAGGAAAGTAAGCGTAAACAAAAGAAATATGTAGAAGATATGCGTAAAGCAGAGGAAGATCGTTTGAACAAGATCAAACAAGCAAAGATGGATGCTATTTTGGCTTCTCTACCTAAATTCTCCACTAAAATGATGGAGAAAATGGAGATTGAACGGAAGAAGCTCGATGCGATCAAAAAGAAACAAGAGAAACAGAAACGATTGACAAAGAAGAAATCCACTACTTATAAAAAAAGAGTTTTTGTCGCCCCTCATATTACTGTCAAGGGATTTTGCACTACTCACCAAGATGTTCAATTAAAATTCCCTGAGGTGTGGAAGGATGGGAAATTTGTCAGAGCAGCCCGTATCATTTCATGCTCGAAATGCAAGCATGACGCGTGTGCGCAGAAGAAAATCAGACAGGAATTGAACAAACAAAAGAGAGATATAGAGGATAAGAAATACCAGGATAATATTACCCGGATTAATGCTGCTATTAAACACGCTGAAAAATTAGCAGCTGAACAGTCCGTGGATGAAAAGGACGACCTTTACGCGTTGGAAACCCCAGAAGAAAAAGATGTTAGGATAAAGAGAGAAATCAGAATGAAAGAGTTCGCGGAATTTAAGAAACGTGAACAAGATATGTTTGTTAGTAAGATTACTGAGAAAATACAAGATAATTCTCTCGTTGACGTTTCAAATGCTCAAATTATAGAAGAACCCGTTATTAAGTCAGAGGAAGAAAACAATTGGGTCAAGGTGGAAACTAAGGCGAAAGAAAAAAGCGTCCAGAAGGTTGTAAACGATTTATTTGTATTCGCATCTAACAAGCCGCAGAAGCCGAAAACGACGTCGGGTAGTGTTAATGGCGTTGATGATGATTATGTTGTTGATTTTACCAAACAGAAACACATGCTAAATAAGCCCCATGTAATGTGTAGGTTTGTTATGTCGGGTCAAAAGTGTACTCATACAAAGTGTAATTTCGCACATACGTACGCGGATTTGCATCCCAGGAAGTGTGGTAACAAGGTATGTCGTCTTGTTCATACAGTCAATAACATGTACATTAATAAAGGGAAAAAAGTATGTGGATACATACACGAGGGAGAAGATAAAAGGAGTCTGGGTACGAGGCTTAAACTTAAAGACGTGCCTAAAGCAATAGTAGACACTGCTTTTATTTCGTCCAAACAGGTTACAGCAATTGCAATTACTCCTATGTCCGATCGGGTTCTTAAACCCTATTCAGCCACGCAAGCTTGGGGTCCTGTGATGTGAGATAGATAGGGTGGGGTATATAATACATAAATTTAATCATAAATACTTTTTTCTTAAAAATTCCTTGAATGCAAAAAATCTACTTATCATGATGATTTTTATATAAAAATCATCATGTCTTACATGTATAACAAGAATATGAAGTTTTGCAGATCCTGCACTGAACCTGGAGGAAAATGCCACGGGCAAGATCGTTGTAATTTCGCACATAGCATAAAAGAAATAAGACCAGACCTTTGTCCGTACGGGGGGAATTGTAGAGCAAGATGGAGGGAAGATAGAACATGCGGATACATACACGAAGATGAAACAAAAGAAGAATATGCGAACCGTCAAGGGTTTTGCGAGCGTCGAAAAATGTTAAATAAACCAAATACAAAACACAAAGGAATTCAAGACTTGACGGCATTGGAATACGCATTGCATGTTATTACCCAACTTGAAAAGTATGAAGCAATTGATTCTTGCGCAAACAGAGGAGCATTGATCATGAAAAAGTGGGGTTGGGAAGAAGGAAAGGGGTTAGGAAAAAACTTGGATGGGGTGTTACTTCCATTAAACCCATCGAAACCGTCGAAAACAATGATATGTGAAAAATCAAGACCGAAAGGCCCACTTGAACCAGTGGAATTTGTAAAGTCTTGTTAAATGAGAAAAATCGATTTTTTTGTAACTTTAATCAAAGTTGGAGTGTATGTCTGCTAAGTCTACTATTAAGAATATTATTACCCAGGAAACCGAAAACAAAGAACTTATTCTTCAATGTATTAACGTTCTTCCAAACGAAAACATCTCATACGTAGCCAGGTTGGTAAACGAGAGTGAAAGTTTGAACAGCCTTCAAAGCTCATTGGAAGAGAGACTAGAGGATTACGATAATGGTGCTTCGAACGACGACGGGTTCTTAGAACTCGAGGCCACCCTTCTAGGTGTGCTTTTGCTCGTAACTGGAAACGAATCTAGCGATTACGAGCCCCACAATTTATTCTCTATAGCACTTGATGAAATTTCATATTATGAATCAGATAACCCGATGTGTAGAGAGCTGAGATGTTTAGAAAAATATAGCAAGTTTGGGGATGCCTACCATCTTGAACCCCACCAGTTGCCTATTTCCGATGAAGAGTGGAATTCTTTGCCAAAGAAAGGAAAGAAGGGTGCACTCGTGGCATTGTGCGAGAGTAGAAAGTTCGACAAAAAAGACAAAAGGGGTACTGTGGCTGTATTAGAAACTAGATTAAGGGAATGGTCAGAGAGACAGATAAGATCGAACGAACTAGAGATTGGAGATAAAACGGAGAGGATGTACAAGATTCTCTCTTGAGCTGAGCGACAGAAAAAAAACAAAATTAAGCCCCCTACTTTTTGAGGTGTAAAAACTTCATTAGGTAGGGGGCTTTTTTGCGTTCAGATTGTGACATCATTTAGTTATGTCCACAATTATTATTTATGTTGAAAGAACGTGAAATTCCTATTCCCTTATCAACATAATCAATGTCACCTGAATGTGTTGCATTACTTGTTAATCTTGATGTTAATTCTCCACCTGATAATTTCGGATCGCAAACGGTGGAAGTACCGTAACCTCGCGACTTACCACTTGCAACACAATGCATTTGATAAAAGGGATCGCATTGTTGGCAAAAGTTATCACAACCATTAGTAGTTTCACAACCTGGTCCACAACAACCGTCTCCGGATATGTACGGTGCAACTTTTTCACTTTTTTCTTGCACAGACCAATTTTGATTTGGTGAATACTCATGATTTAAATTGTTAGCGTATTCTCTTCCATAAGACACTTCATCGTGGCGGCTTGCTGCAAAATAATTACCTGAGTTAATCAAATCGCGCGCCTCTTCGCTAAAATATTGAGGAAAAACACCGGAAAAACACTGATCAAAAACACCAATTTTGTTTATATTTTCGTGTCTGCACAATTCCATATCGAAAACCAACTCTTCTGGTTTATAAATATCACAATTTTCCACAGATGATTCCTCTGCGCAAGGTGTATACAAAGATAAACCTTCTTCCTTCCCGTGACCTGTTGTAAAAATTGCTATGTTACCTTTTCCTTCGGCATTGTCTGTAACAAAAGTATTTAAATTTTGACATGTTCGTTGTATTTGGTTTCTTATTTCGCTTTTATTATTTGCATAATTAAGTTCTGCAACCGGAATACCCGACGTATAAGGTTCCAATTTTTCCGCGATATCTTCGTATGTTTCAGCTATTCCTCTAAAAATAGAAGTAGGAAGTTTTCCTGTTTCCTCATAATACGCTGTCCATATAGCTACCCACCTTAGTTTATCTTCTCCTATTTTTGGACCACCGTAAAATACTTTTACGTAATATCCAGCAAGGTACAATTGCCCAAAATATTGCAAAACGTTATCTGAATAATCATTGTATGCTTGTAACCAATCTGTACCACCCATAATTATAATTGCTTGTCGCGGGTTATGTGCCTTTTCTGTAGGACAATTAGTTGTGGCGAATGGTGGAGGGCGATCATATAAAACTTCGTCAACACCAAAAGTAAAAGTAAATTTATTCTTAAAAGCTTCGTGTTGTCTAGCGTGCGATTTTATAAACATTCTACCTTCGGGTATAAACGAAACTTTGTGTGTTCTGGTGTTGTAATGAAAATTAAAAAATTCTTCATCAGGTAACGGTAGTAAACACGCGGTTTGAGTTGAATTTAAACGTTCAAAACGTTGTTGATTTATTAGTTGATGAACAAAATATGGAGAAGGTGTATTTAATTCTCTATCGCTTTCGTATACTATTCGAGTAATATTGTTACTATTTTTGTCTACAAAAATAGTAAGAGTTATCATATGGGAGTTTTTTGTTAAATTTGTTAAATTTCCCCCAAGATTTTTTTCCGTAATTTCGTTTGGAATCAGATCTAAAGTTTGTTTTATTGCGTCGTCTAAAGAGTCATCTATGTTTGTCACCCCGCCGTCCTCATTATTAAATGCATCATTAAGGTGTATAAAACTTGATTTATCAGCGTCTAATAACGTATTAAAATCTAAGACATTACTTGTGGTTAAGCAATATCCTGTTGCGTTATCTAAAGGTAAAGAATTAGGTACAGTTAAATAAGTTTTAATGTCGTTACTGCTGGGATTCATTTCGATAACAGAAATTGGTTGTTCACACACACGCTGTTCCATGTATAAATATGAATTTGATGGTTTATTTAAATGAGCGTACATTTGTAAGTGTAAATTTGTCATTTGTTTAAAATAAATAAAATAAATAAAAAAATGTTATGTTAACTTCTTTTTCATCGCAGTCTTTGATAGGAAATGTGATAAGTACTGATTATGTACTTAAAAATAGTAAACGAAAAATAACTTTTCAATATATAAATATATTGAAAAAATAAACTTTTAGTTAATAATATAAACACATGTTAGAGTTGCATCACACTATATTATTAATTGTAAGTATAGTGGTATCCATTTTAGCAATTATATTGGATATTATCGTATTATCTAAAGACTATTCAAAGTTTACAAATACCCGACATGGGAAAACAGCGGAAACATTCATTTATTCAGGTAGTGAAGAAGAAGAAATAAATAAATAAATAAATAAATATACACAATTAAATAAAATCAATGATAGGAAGAAATAATAAAAATCATAATAAAAATCAACTCGCTCGTTTTCAGCGTCATTACATCGATTTGAACAATATAAATAAGAGTGAAAAGTTGTTAACAGTTCAGCAATACGATGCCGATGACGATGTATTGCGAAATAATCAGAGTGAATTTGATAAAAAATACAGGTTTATGATATATAACGCACTTGACAAGGGACTCAAACCTACACCATATAGGCAGTTACGAATAAGCGGTGTACTTCGGTATTTTAATTTACGCGAAGAAAAAGCCAAACAATTAAATTCAGATGCATACAGAAATAAACGTCTATCTCATATTTTGTCTAAAAAAAGACAATACATTAGATTTGTGTCAACTGATTGCGATGAATATGCAACGTTTGAATTTTCACCTACAATAGATCCTTTCGCACGCCCCCCGTGGGCTCGTAAGATTTGGGACGGGTCGTCGAAATTGGCGGATACACCTGAAATATGGCCCTCGACGGGATGGGGTGATTCAAGACAAAACGTCAAATACACTGGTAATCGATTACCAGTATTTGAAGAGTTATCGCAAACACCTGACACATCTGACGATAGCGATGAAATACAAAAATCCATCGGAGATATGAGTCCTCGTCGTCGGATGTCGTACGCCAGTGAAATAGCACCTGTATGTGATGTAAATCCTGAAATTACAGCTTACCTGCAAACTGTATACCCCGAAAATCCCAATGAAACAGAGGAAGATAAACGAGGGCGAAAAAGATTTAGAAAACAGTTAAAACAAGCGAAAAATAGGTTAATTAAAGAGTTGAATAAAAACACAGATACTCTTATGATACTCGAAAAAACCATAGCAAAAATGGCTATGCAAGAAAATTACGATCTCGAATCAATGGAAGTTTTGAAAAGACGCTTATCAGACGCGCGGTACAATTACGATAAGGCTTATCAAGATTTCTATACATTCTCGTATTTACCGTCGTAAACAGTCAAAATAATTTATTGTAAATTTTTTACAATAAATTACAAAACGCACTCTCAAGTGCTTTAAGAAACAAGATTGGAGTGTAACTAGACGATTTCGAGATCGAGTTCGAGATCGCTGTCGTATGAGTTGTTAATTGGTACGAAAAATGGAAAATTTACGACGCTAGTTGGGGACGGCGGAGATACCGTAGGTGGGGGTGACGGGTTTATGATGTCAGGTATTGATGACGACGATATCGTTGAATTATCATCTACGTTATCATCAGTTGTATGTAGATATAAGAACATACCCGGCATGAGATGATGCGTAATTGCACCCAATTGAAAAGCTATAAATACACCTGCATACGGTAGCCAATTCCAAAATTTTATATTGTTAGACAAATTGTTCATGATAATTTTGTAAATAAGTTTATGATTATATATCGATTTTCTTCAAGCAAACCAGACAGACTCTCACGGACGACGATGCACCCGAACCAGTGGTAGTCATTGTATTTACTATATTAGTTCTCGAACATCCACACATACTACAGGTAGTCGCTGCACACATAGGGGACATACTCCCCCCATCAGTTTCGAACTTTTCAATAGCTGACATCAGCTTATTATATGTATCACTGTGTTTCACACTGGTGTTTTTTTTGAATATTTCAGGTTGGATTTGACTCTCGGGGCGGGAAGGAATAGAGAGTGATCTATAATATCTATAAGTAATGGTTTTATCGACCATCCTTTCAATCTTTCTCCTGTAAGCAGTGGTAATCCTTCTACTCTCGTTGATGATTGCAGATATGAATTCAGCGGGGGTTAGTTCGGGTTTCTTGAACAGTTTAATGATAGGCGAGCTTGATTTCTTTTGTTGTGCGGAAATTGCACTGACAACATCTATAGTGAATGATAATGGAGACGTTTTGGTGTTAGTTAACATTGTTTGCAACTCGAATAACCATTTGGAGTTGTTGGTAAAGTTAGGATTGGACTTATTAATATCAACAAGTTCACCCGAAATAATACTCATCGAGATACCAAGTAAATCTTTAGCTGGGATATTCTGGATGTTCTTAGGTTTTTCTGACATAGAAGATATCTTCAACTCGGGTTTAGCCCGACGTTTCTTCTGATCCTCGATTTTCTTTTTGTTCGTTGTTGTTACTTTAGTAGGCTTTTTTACATTCAACTCTTCTTTGACGAGGCTAGTTTTTTCATCGATTGACATTTTATTCCACGATTCGGAATACCGAGCTTTAGCGCGATTTAACGCGGATAAATACCCGTTATGTTCTTTCTTTTTTCCTAGTTTCACGATATCAGATTCTTGAGGTACAGGCATTTCTCTCGTGCCAGTGACAAACCATTGTTTGTCGTCAGTCTTTGTAGACTTAATATTCTTGTTGGGTTTTACAACAATTTTTTGTCGGCGATTGACCATCCGGTGTTATTTGTAATATAAATCAATAAAAAAAATCTATTTTATGCGAAACAACTCCAAAAATATAATATACAAATTTTATTAAAATTAAATGTTATAATAAATGCCTAGTTATTCTCCTCGACACCGAGATTCGCCATTTCCTAAAAAGATGAATCGCTTTACGAAAAAATGGGAACAGGATAAACCGTTATATATACCTGTTGAGAGCTCCAACCCCAAAAAGAAAGGTATGGTATATGTTAAGCGCGAGGGTAAAACAAAATTAATACATTTTGGAGATGCAACCGCTGAGGATTATCGACAACACAGAGATAAAGATCGCCGCGAAAGTTATTTGAAACGAAGCGCCAAAATAAGAGATAAGAACGGGAAATTAACTGCGAATAACAAAAATTTCGCAAATTATTGGGCTCGGAATTATTTATGGTAAAAATATGTACCGTTTTACAAAAATGAATTTTTATGATAATAAAATTTAATCAAATTACGGATGAGTCGATCAACCAGTAAAACTGAATATATAACATGTGATATTTGCGCCGAAGATATCAACGGAAATCGCGCTAGAAAGTTGGTAAACTGCGTGTATTGTCAAGGTTCTGCGTGTAGAACCTGTTGGGAGACATACTTCTTAGACGCCAAAACGATAGGTTGTATGTATCCATCGTGTCAAAAGACGTGGTCGTATAAGTCACTTCACGATAATTTTACTCATTCATTTATCAACAGCAAAATTAAAAAAATAAGAGAGGACAAATATTTCGAGCAAGAAAAAGCATTATTCCCAGCTACCCAAGATCTAGTAAAAAACGCTATTAACCACGACAAACGAAACGATATACATAAAGATTATATGGATAAATACACGGTAATCAGAGATAATTATTGTAAACGTAAAGTAGAAATTATGAAACATTTCGGTAGACGGTATCCGTATACCGGTGGATATATACTTACAACTTACGCACCAGGTAGTAAACATATTAATTTGGTAACTGAGGATGCATTATATCAAATTTGGAAAGATGAGGGTAAAGCTGAATGGGGGGACCTTGATTTATATACATCGAAAAAAATTCCAATTTCAGATATTTTGGATAACGATGCTATTGATATGATGCATCGAGTATTTGTTAATCAACACACATGCAGTTGTAAAGGAATGAGAGTTAATCGCCCTGAATATAAGTGTCCTATAGATACTGATGGGAATGTTTCGCATTTCATAGCATGCGTTATCATGATAATATTCCACACAGAGGGTCAATTGTTTGAGTTTATTACACCAAATACTAAAATATGGGATAATCGAATACTATACAGAATATATAAAAAAGAATACCATGAAATTAACAGCCAATATTGGGCCGAAAGTAGGACACTTAAAGTTATTAGAAACGAAGAGCTTAGTCATATACCAACCGAAACACAGGACTTAAATAGGAATAATACACATCGATTTATTAGATCGTGTCCCGAACCGGAATGTAAAGGGTTTCTAACCAATAATTGGAGATGTGGTTTATGTGAAAAACACGTATGCTCGTATTGCCATGTATCGCTAGGCTGTGATAAAGACATGGACCACGAATGTGATCCGGCCATGGTAGAAACAGCAAAGTTAATAACAAGCGAATCGAAACCGTGTCCTGGATGTCATATAAATATCACCAAAATTGATGGATGCGACCAAATGTGGTGTACTCAATGTAAAACAGCATGGGATTGGAAAACAGGACAAATAGAAAAACGAGTTCATAACCCGCACTACTTCGAATACTTGCGATCGGGAGGAAATGAACGCGCAGCTCGAGATCCAAATGAAATTAGATGTGGCAGAGAGATAGATGAATTTTTTGTGACTTCAATGGTGACTTTATTTACAGAGAAAAATATACAAAACGATATGGGGGTACTTGGAGATAAACTCGTTTCGACTTTAAGATCGGGCTTGCATATCACAAGCATTATACATAAATTTAACGATCCCGAACCGAATACCGAATATCTTAGAATATTATACATGAGGGGAAAAATAAAGATAGAAGAGTTCAAACGTCGTATCCAAATGATGCATAAAAAATACCATAAAAACAAGGAAATATACAACATACTCGCCATGGTAAATACTTCCACAACGGAAATTCTATATAGGTTTCGAGATCGACTTGAAAATTCACAAGGTGAATGGGGGGTAGAACACGTAGATTGGCAAGACTGCAGAGCTATATTGAATGAGATTACACCGCTTACAGAATACGCAAATGATTGTCTGCTAAGTATTTCTAGTGTATTCAAGTCGATACCTTTAAAAATAACATATGATGAGCTGATAGTCCGCACCGACGAACAAATATTCGGGTTATATAATTCCAATACAATGAAACCGATAAGATAGCTGTTATGATATTCCGGTGGGGTGGGTGTGTGAATGTGCGTGAATACACGAGTAATAAAATTGATTTTCGTAACAATATAATTTTACGAAAAACAACTATATGTCTTGTGTCACTCGTTTAACGCATAATAATATTAAGACTAAGTTCTGCGATGCGTGTCGTGTTAATTCCAATGTAGATAAATGGTATTACAAGTCTGGCATGAAAGGGGTCAAGGGTCCGTTTACGAATTGTCAGATGCGTTATTGGTTTAAAACATACGACCACATAGACTGTTATTTTACAGTAAGTGTTTCGCCGACTGGTCCCTTTAGAGAGTTGTATAAGATATTTCCGTCCCCCTACGAAGCGTTTAAGTGTAAAGTGGCGTAAAATCGATTTATTTAATATTCGCGATGAATAATTTGCATGCCTCGGTGTATAAAAGAATATAATTTACGTAGGTATTTTGAAGATACCATGGATATACATGAAATAAAAATATTTGGGTTTGATTGGGATGGAAGTGTTGGGAATAATTCTTGGTTTGTATTTACATCAGACGGATTTGTTTGTTGGTTTGTGCATGGATATGAAAGTTACCCTCATTATGATTTTGAAATAATTAAGAGAGCAGATCCAGAGGACTGGACTTATATAGGACCGTGGAATTCATTTGGTTTAACGGACCATGACTTTCGTGGATGTGATTTTAGTTCGTTTATGTTCACAGGTACGCGATTCATCAATTGTAAACTAACTAGACATCAACACGATATAATTCGGTCATGGCCGAATGTTGACTTGGTGGATTGCGAAATATATTCAGATAACGATAATAAAACAATTATTACTATTTCTTAAAAAAAATTATATTTAAGATATTGATTTTATCATATAAAAATATGATAAAATGTTTAAACAAGTTACATTTAATAATATAACGACGGTTTTCACCGTTTCAGAAGATGGAAGATGTATCAGATCAGAATTACCTTTACGTCCCGCGAAGGAAACATTGGATAAAGGTAATCGTAAAAAAAGCGAATTTAATAGTTGGTCTGACAAAAACCCACAAATTATACGTTATTATTTTAAATAATTACAATCACAAAACGTTTCATCGGCGTTGCAGTATATGCAATAGCCGCAATCATGTGGCCAGTTCAAAGAACCGCATTTTACATTACACCACCCCCTGTTTTGCCAATATTCTGTAGTTGCGTAAATAGAATTCACATTTTTATGTAAACATGTTTCAACCATCACGTCATCGCAATCGGTAACTAACCTTCTAACACAGTTTGATAATAATTCAAATAAAACTTTATTTAAATTTTCTCGATGTAATGGATCAAAGGTGTAAATATACGTCCACAGTTCACTACATAATATATAATAGTCCATTCCAGTCATAATAAATTTATTTATATTTGTCATATAAATAATATTTTTTCGATTTTAATATATTTTTGCATGATACAAATCACTACTCGATTGTTTAGATTCAGGAACTATTATAGGTGGGTTGGTGTAAGTGCATTTAGAAATGTATTGATCGGAAAAAGGCCAGTTTCGATTATATTTTTGGGGGTAATCAAATGAATACTTTAATTTGTCCGATCCAACTGCGATCTCACCGCATTTATGTAAATCATCGATATCTTTGTCTAACCCTAGTTCAGAGATTTTATCAGGTATGAAATTCGCGTTATAATCGGTTGGTGATGGTAAGCAATTATTAGACGTACCGCATATGTATGATTTGTATGCGAATTTATTCGTATCGGTTTTTCCTAAACCCGAACATTTATGTGTTTGAACCATTCGCGGGTCATTATTAATTTGGCATTTTTGACATCTATACTTTCCAGGATAGGCTTCGTCGTCGACAATATATCGCCCAACCGGGCATTTTGGATCTTCTTCTGATTTATTGAGCGCGACGTCGCAGTGTGGCCCGGACCATTCGATGTAATCTTTATCATTATATTTAATTGCGCAATTACACACGCCCTCAGTACAAGTTCCGCGGTAATTACAATCTGCAGCGGAATTACATGTTGGACATGTAATTCCTGCATCGTCTGTTTCAGCTTGTTCGCAATCGGACTTGCTATTATATACACCCGTACCATCGAATACTTCCACGCAATTACGCATTCCACTTCCACATTTCCATGTTCTTCGACAGCGCTGCGAACATTCGTCTTGCGAGTCAAAACAACTAATCTTATTATCTAGGTCTTCACTGCAATCGCCGGCGACATTGCATGTGGCATCGTCACCATTATTACATTTGAATTTGCATTGATTCTCACATTCCTCTTTTGAGGCAAAACCTAACCCGCCATTACCCGTTTCATCCTGGTAGCATTTTCCATCGCCATTGCAGAAAAAATTGTATTTTTTACAGCTGGAACTACACGCTGCAATAGTCGAGTAAAATCCAGTAGGATCACCTTGGGGTGGTTTAGTTTGTCTAACACATACACCTTCATATGGATCGCATTTATAATTACAGGCATTACAACACGACTCTTGCGTATATACCCCGTCGGTATTCTTTATGCATTGGTCGCAATCACCAGACTGATACGTATTCATAGATCCAATAATAAGTTCTTCTGCAGTTGAATCATCTTTATACTCATCGTCGGTAAATTTATTATAAACCGATTTCAGCTCATCTGTATCCATATTTTGAATGGACTCTTTTGTGATTTTACATGAATATTTGTCTTCGGGAAGGGTACGACAATCTTGTTCGCACGATGTTTTATCTAAATATGAATCTGAATTAACGTTGACATCGTAAGTACATGTATTATCTTGTTGACAAAAGTATGGTTTTTTAATACCTCCTGACCCTTGTAATTGAGCGATAGGTTCGGGATCAACACTGTTATGCGATGTGTTTTTTTGTTGCTGGACTAATAACGCGGCAAATATAATCAAAGTCGACGCGATTAATATTACTATGGTTTTTGCCATTTACTTATATATATGTAATAAAATTATTATCGAAATATTTTTGTGATTATACGATGTAAAAAGTATACAATGAATGTTACAAGAGAAAAATTTCAGATCGCATCTGATTTACATATAGAATATATGAACGAAATTGTGGACCCGCTTGATTTCATAGTCCCATGCGCAGACCATTTAATTTTAGCAGGAGATATAGGATCATTGTATAGATACGATCAGCTTTTCAATTTTTTAAATAACGTGTCTAAGTATTTTACCAATGTTTTATATATACCTGGAAATCACGAATATTATAAACCGCGCGATATGAAAATAAAACCCCTTACTTTTAACAAATTAAACGATATCCTAAAAATAATCGAAGATAAGATACCTAATTTATACGTTTTAAATTGTAAAAGCGTTATAATCGATAATGTCTGTATTTTCGGATGTACGCTATGGAGTAATATTACATGTGATTTACCTAAATTTATAGTCCGAATACATCAGTTTGACACCCAGACCTACCTAGACCTTCACAAATCCCACGTTCAGTATATAGAAAATATGATCGGGTACTGTAAATCGAATGGTTTAACTGCATATTGCGTTACACATCACCCTCCAACATTCGACGTAATAAACATGGCAAACCGCAAACAGAAATTCGTATCCTTGTACGCAAGTGAACTGGATCGTTTACTAACCCGTGATATACATACGTGGGTTTTCGGACATGTACATAAAAATTTCGATTTGAATTATAACGGTTGTAGATTAGTAAGTAATCAACAAGGAAGAGCCAAAGATAATGTAAATGACTTCAGTAACTGTTTTACGGTATAATATATAATTTAGATGGAATAAAAATGATATTTTGAAATGCAATAGATAACTATAGATAATTAACTATGTCGGATTACGCAACAATACATCATACCGGGCGAAGCATGTTTTTCAAAGATGGCTTTGTAGATGTAGAATCGAATACTATGAATAGTGTGAAAGACCCGCAAAGATATTTGATAATGCAAAATGATTTTTATCACACTACCAACGCTGAATTAAAGGAAGAGGCGAATGCCTTACAAATCAAACAACAGGATCAAGAGAATGAGATTGATAAATTAGAAGTGTCGCAAAGATACTTAAGAAACGAACTTAAAAACTTTGTTTTACTCAGAGAATTGGAGAAGCAAAAAAACGCGTTGTGGGTGAAAAAATTCAACTGCGCGACGCAGTTGAAAGATTCAACCGTGTTTATACTAAAGTATTATTCGTGTTTAGGCGTGGGCGGTTTCATCGTTCAGATTACTCTAGATACGTTTATAAAAAACACTTATATACTTTTAACGTTGCAAACTTCACTGCTGGCGGTGTTATATTGTATTATAAATTTTCTGCGTATAGACCCTGTTCACTATATAGATAATGCTGCATTGTTGGATTCAAAAATAAAAACCTTTGATAGGTCACTTGATGATCTGAACGTCGAAATACGAGAAATAGACGCTAGTAACGATTTCATAACTAAATATGTAGAATCATTGTAAACGATATATATATATATATATATTTGAATTATTAATTAATAATTCAAATATGTTTATTAGAATGTTATTAACAAATATAGTCGAATTATTCAATTATTTCGCGTTTTTTAAACACGCACTTTTGTATGACAAAAAGGAAGTGTTACCATCGCATATGCATAATATCACAATTAAACAACTTGAGTGGATTGCTTTAGACACTAAAAATAACGATGGATGGGGTTGGGTTGATTTAGATGATTGTGTATAATGTATCCGCCTTACAAACCCCTATATTAGAATCTGATTTTAAGTGTTTTTTACGCGAAGATGCACACGTGTGGAAAAGACAACCTCAGAAAGTTAAATGAATTAGTAATTAATTATAGTAGTTAATATCTAATTATAGTAGTTAATATCATTGCATGTGTTTGTATTATATAAAAATATAATACAAATAATTAATTTCCGATAAACATCCTAGTGAATAGGTATTGGGGTGGTAGTAAAAACGCGTATACTATTTCTAACCAATTTGATTCTTTCGATTGTTCTGATTTCAATTTGAACCTAGGACTTTTAACAGCAACACTTACAGAATATGGCACTATCACAAACATCCACAAAAATATAATTACGAGTACTACACCTCCTAATTCAGCTAAATTCATTTCTTTTTATTCCTGTAAATATATTTTATTTTTATTTAGTAATTATATTATGAATTCCCTTAAAAGCGCGATCGCGAGTTTTGGAGGCTCACCGCTGACAAGCCGCGCCCGCTCGGTTGCTCCTCAGCCTTTCCACATCCACCTCCCCGCGAGAGCTCCTCAAGGATCTCA
>JGI10211J34971_10000637_pt1 | contig 29001 bp, 32 predicted proteins | sample Etolagsediment_FD_34971 | JGI IMG/M metagenome (IMG submission 34971)
GGAGGGACTGCCACTTTGTCACAAAGGTCTGTAGTTTTTGCGGGACCTGCTTCGGGTCACTGGACTTCCATGTCTGCCACAGCTTCTTCGGGGTCGACATGTTTGTTTACACTATACATACCTGTGAGAATATTCTCACAGGTATGTATATTATCATATGCATCGCGAGAGATTTATAGAGACAGGACCCAACGACCCCAAGAAGGTCGCTGATTACAATGCCCATTGTAATCAAGTGAACTGCGCCTGCGAACAGGTAATCTACCGCGGGGTGACTCTCAACGCTGATGTTATTGAGGAGATAACCGTCCCAGACGCGGTAGAGTGTTCCCGGATTGCTTGTACAAACACGGACTCTCTTGGGTATAGCTTCTACCCGAGCCGGGATGATAGGAATTGCATTATCTACCGGACGCCGCCGGGGCTGATTGTTCCGATCCCAACGACAAACATCATGTCCCTTTCGGAGGATTCCTCAGTCGTCACGGGATTCTTTCAGCGCTCGAAGGTCGGAAGTTGGTGGCCGTGGATTATTGGGGCGGTGGTGTTAAGCGTGCTGACAATATACCTCTCCCCGCCCGACCGAAGGGTCGACTACCTCTCGGTGGTACTATTCGGTATTCTTCTTGCGGGGATGCTGTACGCTCAATACACGCAGTCGAGGTATATGTCCCCTTAACGACCCCCACCTCCGGAGTGGTGCAGTATCTCTCGATAGAGTAGATACACCGTCAGTAGCAAGTTCACCCCGAGAAGAATCAAAACACAGCTCATCTTAAATCCCCACATCTCCAGTCGAGGACACTTCTGAAGCTCGGTCTTCCCGTCCGGTGTACATTTCTCGTTGACAACAAGATAGGAGTCGTGGTTCTCGTTCTCTCGACTCCAGAAGTAATGCTTCATTCGCATGATGACGAAGATGGCCATCGCCACCAAACACACTATCAGCACAATCTCAGGTGTCTGTAGCTTCATGGTCAACGCGCTCTGTATACTAACTACTATAAACAGAGCGTCTTAAAAGGTAGTTCACAAGACGATAACTTTAGTGCACAATCATGTCTATCCATGACGTTGTCTTGTTTGTTAGTTCAACATCGCAGGCGTGCGTCCCTCCTGTGCAGTTTATCAGACAGAACCAGCTCCCAGCGAGGTTGGTTCGTCTAGACACTGCTGCCGATCGTCAGGCGGCTGCCCAGGGGCAGTACTTTCAGATTCAAGGGGTACCGACACTGTTGGTGACGTACAGTGATGGAAACATTCAGCTCTTTGCAGGACAGGAGAAGTCTCTTATGTGGCTACAGCAGGCGGTGCAGGCCCAACGTTCGCAGCAAGGCCCTCCTTCTCCGCCTATCGGTGGTGGAGGTAGCGTCCAACCAGATCCGGGATATGTCACCACCCTTATCGAAGACTCTGATGATGACGAGGATGTCTACGAAGAGCCACGGCGACGGAAGAAGAAGCCGTCTCCTTCAAAGCCGAAGGGGAAGCGCCGATCGAAGAAGAAATCAAAGAGTGCTCCTTCCCCGAAAGGACCCGGAGGACTGTACGGAGGCAAGCCGCGCCGAAAGAAGAAGCCACCGGTTCAATTCGAAGACTCTGGTTCCGAGGGTTCCGACGATGAAGGAGGCATCGTCTTTGTTGACGACGGGTCCCGTCCTTCTCGTCCACCCGCACCACCTACCACCGGATTGATGGTCGGCCCTGCCTCACAGTCAAAACGCAAGTCACAGATGACGAGTCTCTATGACATTGCCAAACAGATGGAGAAGGACCGTCAGTCCACTCTCGGCTATCGAGAGGAGGATCTGCCGGCTGGTACATAGACTTTGTCGAAACGTTCGACCGTCTTCAGTCTTGTTGTTGTTTCAACAAGACTCTCCCAAACTACACAAAAATTGTGGTGGATAGTACTAATACGGGTCTATCTCAAGAATTAACTATGGCAGGACTCTCACCTACTACCCCACCCTCTCTCGGATCTGCTCCGGCTAGCATGTCTTCGGCCCCGAAAGGGATGGTTGTTCCGGTAACGACCGATGCGACGTACAGCTTTGGTCCAGTCCTACTCGGGTTTGTGATCATTGGGATTCTGGTAGCGGCGGCACTGTTTCTCTACATGAGAAACCATCACAATGAGTACGACCAAGGTGGTGGACACAAAAATATTGCTATCACCAACAACTCTCAGATTCCCTACACCGTCTCGCTTCCGAACGGCCGTAACGTTCAGCTGGCTCCTGACCAGACAGCCAAGGTTTCAATCGCGCAACACGATGTTCTGAGCGCTAACGGGTACAACTACGATGGTACGCCATCTTCTCACAACTACACCGTCTCCAACCCCAACATCCGTCAGGTTCACATTACCTCCTCGGGTATTCGATCCAACAGCACCGGCGCTGACAATGTGCAGTTCATCAACCAGGCTCCTTTCCCGGTGATGTTCATTGAGAGGTCGAGCAAGGGCGGTAGGAGATGGGCAAGTGACATTGTCCCTCCGATGGGCATCACTGAAGGCCATTTCGTTGGCAAGAGGACAACTTGGGAAGTTGCACACCCCACAGCAGAGGACAAGCCTATCGCTGAGGTCACTGTTGGTGGAAAAGCGAAGAGACTAGTCTTCAACGGTCATCAACTCACGGCCGAGTAGAGGAGCCTTACCAAACCATGTTAAGGGGTGATTCGCTAATCAGAAAGGTACCCGAAGGACCTCGTTATAGCCATGTCAAGCAAAAAGATTGATCCTCTCCCTGACCTGAAGAACACCATCCTCGATTTTGTTGGTGTTCTTCGAGATGAGATGCTCACCGAACCGGATGAGCAGGGAGATCTGATGATGGTTGAGTTCTTCTTCAAGAGGATGCACCCCGAGAGTGTGATGCAGCATGTCATCCAGCATGTCCTTCCCCATGCAGTTCGAATCAAGAAAAGAGAACAGGGCTTCTTCTTTGATAATCGAGCCATCTTCTCTGGCCTTCCCGATGATCGAATAGATCACTACACACAGATCGTTGCCAACTCTGATCGATTGGACAAAGACGATCGACAAGAGGTATGGGACTACTTCGATACTATCGTAGCATTGGCTGAGTGTTACAGAAAGCAAAAGTAGCGAGCTTGTGAGCTACTCTGATATTTCATCTCTCACCTTAGAGATGAAACCTTCTTAAAGTGGATGCGTGGAGGTACCAATACTCTCTGACTGTACACGAATTATGGACGAGAAGTACGTCGAAGCATTTAACGCTGTGGTAGGGTTTGTCGAGGATCTTTGGGAGGTCTTTGGAAACCCCAAGAAAGCAACACCATTGGCTCTATATCGCCGGTTGATCAGTCACATCAAACCCACCGATGCAGATGCCGTCAACAAGGCCCTCTCCGGGTTCCGTCAGTTCCTTGTGACCTACGAAGCTGTTCTTCTCAACAACGAACTTGATAAGATCCCTCGGGGAACCGTCATCAAGTACGGCACCAGCAAAACCGTCTACCTTGAGGTTCAGAAGTACATTCACCTCTCTGATGGCGAGACAAGGGAAGCGATTCGGCAGCACCTAATCGCTGTTAGTGCGATTCTTGATCCCAACGCCGAGAAGATGGATGCTTTGGAGCAGAGGATCAACGACCTGAACATCGACGACTCAACTCACGAGGGCCAGTTCATCACCGGTATCATGTCAAAGGCCAAAGACAGCATGGAGAACGTCGACGCCGACAATCCTGGTCAGGCGATCATGGGTCTTCTTTCGAGCGGTATCATTCAGGACATGGTGGTGGGACTTCAGAGCGGTGTGGCTAGCGGAGAGATGGATATGCAGAAACTCCTTGGAAGTATGCAGACGGCGATCGGCGCTCTGATGCCACCCCCGGCCACTGCCAATGGATCCGCTCCTCCTACTGGAGCCAACATGGAAGAGGTCATTGACGAAGAGGCTGAAGTTCACGTAGACGACGAAAAATAATCTGGCCGAGAGGTAAGAGTGTCGGCTAGATAACAACATGTCGGACAAACCAAACGATCAGAACAAACCTCAGTACGTCTATCCTTTCGATCCTACAGGACTTCCGGTGTGGGTCTGGGGATTGCTGCTTGGACTGCTGTTTCTACTGTTTGTGATTGGAGTGTACTACGCCTCGAAGGGTCCAGGACCCGGACCCCAGATCTCTGCCCGTCAGGCACAGCTCACAGGTGGTGTCCTCAGAACACCCGGTGCTGTGTAATTTCCCTTAGCGGGATTGATTCATGTTGAAGGTCAACATGAATCGGGGAGCTCACGCGCTCAATCAAAGTCCTCTGTGGACATGCACGCTCCGCACTTGGGCATCTCGAAAGTTTCGCTTTCCGGGTCTTCCTCTGGTGTAAAACCCTCCCGGAACCTTTCACGTTCGCGTTCGTGTTCCGGTCCTACATCGCCTGTGGGACTAGAGACGAGGTTTCGGGACCTCGAGAGTCCCATCACAAAAGCTCCATCGCGAGCTGCCTGTTTTGCTGCTTTCATCTCCTCGATCTGAGCGGCGAACTGGTCAATAGGGTCGTAGCCGTACATCCCTTTCGGCCCCGCCAATCCTCCGCTCGAAGCGCGGATCGACGCGTCTTGTCCAAAGCCTTCTGAGGTGGTGCACCTCAAACTGCACCTCTGAGAGGCGAAGATAATAAGAGCTACCGCGGCAATGATGATAAGAACTGTTACTCCGTCTATCTTCATGACCTATCGGTTGATTACTATTCCCCGCGAGAGAAATATGTCGAAGAACCGTATCGCAAGTAAAAACAGGGTCGTAATTATCGTAACAGATATCAATCAACGGGTTCTATTCGTTATGAACAAACCAAACCAAGTTGTCCCGTCTTTCGCTTCGGTATACCTGACAGCCGACACCGGTGCCCTCGCTGACGCGCCTATCCTCTTCGACATTCTCGAGACCGATGGTTCTGACCCGGGTATCTACGACAAAACATCTGGGACTTTCACTGCACCGGTGAGCGCCTGGTATGACATCGACGCCCAGCTCCAAGGAACTCTTACGGAACTGTACATCGTCAAGAACGGCGACACCAACTTCCCGCCCATGGCTATCGATCCAACAGGTCTGGCAATCACTCACATGCGTACTCGCCTGAAGCTTGCGTTGGGAGAGACGGTCCAGGTCTACGCTACCGGCTCCGTCGTCGCCTTGTCAGGAACTACACCCAACGGCCGTGCCAGTAATGCCATCTTTACGATGGTCAAGAGGTTCGACGACACGAAGACTTTCTAGACCGAAGGTCTTCGGTCTTCGACTGTATATTCTCTTCACTCATATACAAGTGAAGCGATTCGAAGAAGCAAACTATGTGTTGGGATGAAAGGACTAGCTGGACGACCTTCGTCCTCGGGACGGTCTTCAACGTTTTCAACATCTTCTATTTCCGCGATCCGGTGATTACAGTCATCTCTATTCTATGGGAGTGGGTGCTGATGATGCAGTTCTTCGAGGCGAAGGCGTGGGGTTCGCAACCCTCAGGAAAGGGACCTTGCTCAGTACAGAACAAGAACGCTGCGGCTGGAGCGCTGGTCGCCAATGTCACGCAGCCAATCATCCTCGCTCTGGGGCTAATCGCCTTCACCCCGGTACCGGTGGAGAACAAGATCCTGGCGATGACGGTGACTTTCGCTTATATTTGCTGGCTGACGTACGCTCTCAACAAGAGCCAACCTCATGAGTGTCTGAAACCGAGTGAGAGTTGCAGTCATCTGGATCTAGTCTGGTGGAAGAACTTCCCCGGTGGGGCTCTGCCTTACATGGTGACACTTGTTATGGTGATCCTTCTTTTACTCCGACCGATGGATCTGGCATGGTTCGAGCTAACATTCATCCTCGCCACCCTCGCTGTTAGCTCAGTGTTTTATTCCTGCGGCGCTGGAAGCATGTGGTGTTGGTTCGCCGCCTTCGCCCCTCTGGCTACCGGCGCGTATTGGTACTACACTCGAGGTCCCCATCGAGCGTCGTGAGCACTCCGCGCAAACTCATCTCTCCCGAAAGAGATGAGTGACGACAATATACCTACGAGATATCCCTCAGGCGGGTGATGTCGAACGGCGGCGGGAATCCCAGCACTTCCAAGTACCTCCACGCGCTAGCCGCGAAGTAGTTACTCGTCAGACGCATACAGGAGTTGTAGTTGCCGTGATCCTCTCCGTTCTTGAGGATCGTAAGGCGTTCTCCAATCGTTGTTCCTTCTCCAGCGTTGTCGCAGATCTGCCAATCACCTCGGAACCTGAGTAGAGGCAACCCCAAAATCATCTCTGAAACCTCTGCCCCGCACTCGCCGCAACAGATCTCAAAGGCAGCGATGCTCTGTGTCACGCGAACATCCACTTCGTACTGGTTGTCCACCGGTGCACTTTCAATCGGATAAGGCGCCTCATCGCTCAACCATCCCCTGCAGCACATCGATAGGTGAAGAAGAGCATTCACCGCGGCGGAGATCGAGGTCTGTAGCTCGGAATCGCCATTGGAATACACTAGGTACAGTTCTCTTGCCCTAGCGTTGTGTTCATTGGTGAACAGCTCGGTAAGAGTGATGGCATGGAGTAGTTTCTGTCTTTCGGCAGATCCTTCGGGAGTCTCACCGACCTGGATCTTCTGACACATCCTCTTCAGTTTCACGATGGCGAGCGAGGGGAACGCCATTCCCTCCCGATTAAGAGGGTTGGTGAAGTTCTTCTTCTGCGAGAAATCATCAGCGAGCTCACTGTACCTGAAAGCGGTCACTCCAAGAGTCCTCACACCAAAGCAGATAATACAGTCATCGGGAACCTCTTCAACAGGATCCCAACCAATAGGCGTCTGGTCGTTGATGATAGTGGGGAAGCGCCCGTGGTAGAAAGTTTGGGAGAGAAACGCGGTGGAAAGGAGAGAGTAGGCGCTCTCTCGGCGGAGATCTTCAAGAGTGTATCCTTCCTCTATCGCCAATTGCGAGAGCTCGTCTTCGACATACAGTTCATACGGAAGTCGTGGGTTGAAGAAAGAGTCTAGTTGAAACGACATCGGATTGAACTTGATGAGGGTTTGCATCGTCGGATCGATAGGCACCCAGTCTCTCTCCGCCACGAGATAGTTTCGGAGGTTCAGATACTCGGGGACGATGTGAACGCTGGTCGAGATATCAACACCGAAGTTCAGCGCCGCCAAAGCGATAGCTTCACCTGGGGTACGGGGGTTAATACGGCGAAGCATCTTCTCCTTAGATTTGAAGGTCTCCACCGAGTGGGTGATGTCTTCGTGGTAGTCATAAACATCGTCGATGGTGACTTCAGCGTCTTCATCATCTTCTTCTCCGCAGCTTCCTTCCTGAGATTGAAGCGGATGAGTTGCCTGTTGAGTGTCTTCGATCTCTTCTACATCCATCATCTCGCAGGCAGTGAGGTAAAGGACCGGAAGAGACTCCTCCCTTACCCGAGAGATACATCCTCTCATCTGACTGCGAGATAGATCAATGTTCTGTACAATCATCCTCACTGCAGCGGCGAGGTTGTCGATGGTGTGATCGAACCTGACGGGTAGGTCGTTTATTCTACAGATCTTGTACAACACACAGACTCCGAGACGAGTGGTGTCGCTGGGAATCGGATATCCATAGCTGAAGTTCCTTCCGGGAAGCGGAGCATCCCTCATATAGATCATCGCTGTTCTCAGTGCATCACGTAGTTCTCCTTCCGGCCATTCAACGTACGGGTTGATAAAGTGAGCGACGGCAGCGCGATCGCTCTGTTCTGTCAAAGGAAGGGTGATCAGCGGCTGACTGTTGGATGTCTCTGTCAGCTCCCGGATGATGTCGAGGATCACGAACCTATTTCCTCCCTCAAGACCTGATCTAATGTTTGCATTTACTCTGTGAACACGAGCAACCTCCCGAAGAACGCACAACGGCGTGTTTTCGTCGAGGGGCCCTGTTATCTCTAAACACGATAGTCTAGTAGTTGAACTCATGCTCTTTCTATACCCTCCTAACACATAGGTGCCGTAATGTGTAACGCGTTTATGCAGGAAAAGGGATGTTTAGAGGTGACCCAGGCATAACTTTGAGAGCACATAGCTATGCAAGCTTCACGTTTCATTATCGGGGGAGGACTGTTCCTTTTTACTTTCCTCTCTTACACCTACATCTCTCCTGGATTCTTGTACCTCCTGTCATGTTTTCTGACAGGATGGGAGTTCCGAAACATCTACCTGAAACACAGGTACTACGCAATCGAGCCTATTTATGCGTTGGGCGTGTTTGCGCTCTCCGGGATCGTCTCGACGGGCTTCATCTTTAGTACTGACCCAGAGGAGGCGTTGAGGTTGGTTCTGTTCGTGGCGATGAGTGATGTTGTGCAATACCTAGCAGGAAACCTGCTAGGTGGGAGGAAGGTGGGTATCTGGCCCTCCCCTAACAAGACGGTGGCCGGGTATGTGTCACTATTGGGTTGGGCGATTGCGGGATACTTTATCCCTGGTATCGGTCTGAGGAAGGCGTTCTGGTGGATCGTCGGCGGTGTCGGCGGGGACCTGTTTGTGTCAGCCTGCAAAAGACTCCTCAACATCAAGGACTCTGGAAGTATGCTCGGCAGCCATGGTGGTTGGTTTGACCGCGTCGACAGTATCTACGGTACAGCGATACTGTACATCCTTCGTGGCCCTATGTGAGTATGTAAGCTCCGCGTTGGTCTCTTCTCCTTGGGGAGAAGAGAATGTAATAGTGCGTTCGCACTACAACCCACATGAAAACCTGGCAAGGATCTTCTCTCCCGTCTCGGGGAGACCGTGCGCCTCCGCGGTCTGTCGAACGCACTCTCTTATCTGCGTGGTACTAACACTCATGTCTGTGCTTTTTGCTTTGCACTTCGTATTACTGTAACTCAACATTCTCTACTCTCCGAAAAGAGTCGAGATACAGGGTACATTTAGTTTCCACTAAGCTACCGGGGGTAAAGGTCCCCCGGGTTGGATTCGAACCAACGGTCTATAGATTAACAGTCTATCGCTTTTCCTTGAAGGACGGCTGTGTATACCCTTCGCTCCGAAGAGCCCTGTGACATCCACCACAGAGCTGTTTACAGGATATGATATGTGTGTTGCGAAGAGGGAATCGAACCCTCGGTGCCAGGTCCCGATCCTGGATGTTTACCACTAACATTCTGATGATAGCTGCAAGCACCTCCGCCCTGTCTCTAGTCCGGCCGACCGTGAGGTAATTATGACTGAGACAGAACCGACCTCCGGGAGTTCCTCGAACCGGAGACGGGTGGCGCGTAGACGTCACCCGTCAATACAGAGTACTGTGATGTTCTTGTGTTCTATTTCACCACCACCGCGTCGACAGTGCACTTTAGGCACCTCCTCGGTCACCGAGGAATCGAACCCCGGAGCTTTCGTGAGTCAGACGAATAAATAACAGATAGGTAGCTGTAAGTACTCTTTGACAGTCAGGGTTACAACCCCGACTCCTCTGTCTCCAACAGGGGAGTCCTTGACAGGATGGTGTATCAACCTCACTCAATGTTCACTACAGAGTCTCCTCAAACTCTGGCCCTCCAGTTCCATCTATTCTACAAATGTGCTGAACCATCCTTAACATCCAAAATTGTTCGACTCTTCCGAGTCGGAGACACTACCCTCGCGGGTCATCGTGCCTCCTACAGGTTGCCACCCTTGCGGGTAAAGTTCTTGAACACAATAAGAGAAAAGAACGCTGCAAGCAACCTTGATTGATCCTACCGAGCCAGCTCGAATGCTCGAGCCAGCTCGAAAGCAAAGACAGAGTACATGCTCTACCAATTGAGCTATACGGGGAACCCCATATCCGGAATCGAACCAGAAACCTACAAATCCAAAATCTGTCGTATATTGCTGCAAGTACTCTTGAGAACCTTCAAGGCGATCCGCTGATGATCGGCGAAGTACTTAGACGACCTCATTTTTTTAGACCTGTTAGGCCGTATCGACACCTCGGGACGGTACCCCGGTCATCAAGCTTAAAAGATCTGCGAGTGGGTACCAACACTACTCGTAAGTGAAACATGGCGACGTCTAATATCAAGAGACTTCGCAACGAGATGCGTATGCTAGAGGATGAGAGCGATCGGTACATCCCATTCGATCTTTACTACATCGTCAAGATACAGTGTGAGACGAGCAACACACAGGCAGCAGAGAAGTGGGGAAAGAACTTTCTAACCCGCAATCCGTCCCACCAACCCCTGGTGAGCTACATTTTCAAGACGGAATCATCTGTCGAGATTGTTTTGGTCTATTCTTGCCTCGAGGAGGGCGAGGAGCATTGGAATGATGGAAGCCACTCGGAGATTGTGTCTCATTACTCCTCCCTTCTGAGCCGAGAACTTCGATCGAAGGTGAATGTAAAGATCNTCGAGTTNGAGACACGAACGCACGTTCTAACGTATCTTTCATGGCTCATCCACGAGAACTCTCGGGTGAGTATGGTTCTCTCCTCCGCCAACGAAGTCACCGCCTCCGATATTCGCAGTCATACCCATCAAGAACTCCTGGAGAAGCTTGATTCTGTCGGTGTTGACTGGGAAGCCTTCGAACCCTCCGAGAAGTACGGGACCTTCTACAAACTCAAGAAACGTAAGGGGAAGGTCGTGATCGCGTCTATGTCGGAAGCGTTCGACGCCAGGGATACAAGAAAGTACTCTGCCTTCGTGTTCGGGTCGTAGGTCAAAACCACCGACTATGTTCGCAACTGAGATAAAAGGACTATGGACCAGAGTAATTTCTGTCATCGCTAAGACCGAACTAAGAATATCGTCATGGCGAACACGACCAAAGGAAAGCTTTTCTACGCCGAAGCAGTGAAGGGGTACACCCTCAAGGTGATGATTGACAGTCTGGCGTTGACTATGTCTCGGACGGTGTTTCGGGCGACCAAGAAGGGGTTCTACCATCGCAACACCGATGAGGCGGAGCAGATTCTCTTCGATGTCTCCTTTTCCCGAAGGAACTTCCGGCCCTATGTGTGCCGCGAGGAGTTGACTTTCTCTCTCAACCTCAAGCATCTCCAAAAGATGGTGAGGAACGTCAAGAAGAAGGATTCGATCATCATGTTCGTGAGCAAGAAGATCCCGGATAAGCTAGCTCTGGCTATCCGCCCTTGTGGTTCCACTTCGGGTCACAACTCCAGACTCGAAACAGTCTACATCACTATCACCCGTATCGAGGAACCGGAACAACCCCTGAGCCTCCCCGAGGTCTACGTTGATGAGGATGGTAACGAAGTCGAGGTGTACTCGTACCCCAAGGTCATCGACGCCGCCGACTTCCAGAAGATGAAGAAGATGACGACCGTCGGCAAGACGGTCCTCGTCGAGATGCAGAGGAACAGCTACATCTCCTTCTACAGTGATAACGGCGAGCTCTACAGTTCCCGACTGGAATTTGGAGAGATTCTTGACAACCCCGAATCCGACGGAGAGAACGAAGCAGACGACTACTCTGAAGACGAAGCAAACAGCGTTGAAGTCGAAACCGACGAAGAAGAATCTGAGGGAAGTGAAGAAGAGGAACCCGAAGAGTCTGAAGAGGAAGATGAGGTCGAAGGCTCTGATGAGGAGGAAGATTACTCTGAGGACGATGAAGACGAGGAGATCAAGGGCTGGTACGAAGCCGAGTTCAATATGAACGTCTTCGGCCTTCTGATGAAGCTTCCTGGGCTTTGTACTCAGATGCAGTTCTATGCTCCAAAGATCGAGAGGTACCCACTTAAAATCGGGATGCAGGCTGGAACTCTCGGCGAGATCACTGTCTACATCAAAGACAAGAAACAGGTTGCTATCGAGCAGACCCAACGCGAACAACTTCAAGCCGAAGGAATCTCGAACACAAAGAGCACCACTCGCCGTGGCAAGCGCTGAGCCCAAGAGGCGCACAATCACTCATCACGGAAGTGATGAGTCTAACTTGCTTAAAAATGAGAAGCGGTTTTGTCACTGCTTTAAGTTAGGAACGAGAGCAGCAAATCTATCTTTCCTGAATCTGAAGTATGCCTACATTTGACGACGAATACCTAGAGGTCTTTGGCGGTGACCAGGAGGTCTTTGACATTGTTGCGGCGAAGATCCGTCACGATGTCTTTGAACCGCTAGAGAACGAGAAATGTTCGCACGCGAACATCGAATCCTTTCCCGACGGCCAGGGATACTGCACGGACTGTGGAGTTAGTTTCCGGGACGTCTCTCGCATTCGCGACAAGAGCTCTCTTGAATGCCTTCACGAAAACACCTACGAGGACGACAACGGTCTCTACGTTTGCAGGGACTGCAACTCGGAGATCGAGGTTCTTGACTTTGAACCAGAGTGGAGGTACTACGGATCGGCGGACAATCGGTCTGCCAAGAACCCAGAGAGGTGCCATCGCAGCAGGTCTTCCGGACGGGGCATCCGCAAGGTCTTTGAGGAGCATCAGATCGACGCTCCAGACGCTATCGTGGCTCAGGTCGAATCCAAGTACGAGAAGGTGGTTGGTGAAGACACTGTCCGAGGAAAGGGCCGAAAGGCTATCATCGCGGCGTGTCTTTTTCACGCCTACACTGAGTTTGGAGAGTACCGAACCACCGACTACGTTCGCAACCTCTTCAAGCTCACCAAAAAGCAGATGTCTGGTGGTCTTACGAGGTACTATCGGGCTTTCCCCGAAGCTCGAACCCTCCACACCCGTCCCGAGAACCTGCTCCGGTGGATTCTCACCCTCACCGGTGTCAACCAAGATCACTATCGAAAGATCGTTCAGATCTCCCGGTACCTCGAGAACTCATCGAGGCTGCTCAAGCGCAGCTCGCCGCAGAGCGTCGCCTCGGCTATTGTGTACTTTTACCTGTGTCTCAACCCAGAGTACAAGTCACAACTCGGTCTCACCAAGAACCGTTTCGCCGAGAGGGCGCTGTTGTCAGACATCACGGTCACCAAGCTGGTCAAAGAGGCCGCGACCATCTCCCAATGCGTTGTTACCATGTAGTTTCTCCGGGCACACGCCTATACATCAGTCTACGACTACGACTGATGTATAAAGGAAAAAGCACTTTATCTAGAGGTGTAGATATGAAGACCATCAAATTTTCGGGACAGTACCCGAACCCTCCGGGGTATCTGGGAACAGTCCATAGCAGCTGCGGTAGATGATCGAGAGGCGCGGCTATCATTCACAGTTCAACGATCCCCTCTGAGAAACCTGTCATCGAGAACATCACAGCTGTGATTATGTACACAGTCGACGGAGTCGAGAAGAATCTCACATGTGACACGAGATACAGCGCAATAGAAGAGATACTCCGACCTATAATCGAGAGGCACGAACGTGGAAGTTCTATCGATGATACGTACAAGGAGTGGTTGGAGACTCTGACCCCTCACGACTCACCAAAGCCCTCGGGGAAGAGTTTCCTGGGTGTTGTACAGGGTCTCAGCGAGAAGTACGAGTGCGAATCTATTCCAGTGTACCAGTCTCCCAACGCGCAGGGTCCGGGGTTTAAGAAGGCGTACTGGTTCGAGAGATGGCCCACAGAATCCGAGGCGGTGTCTATGAAGAAGAACTTCAGCCATTTCGCGTTCGGCGTTCCCTCTAACCCTCATCCCCATGGCAATTGATTCGCCTTGTGGTTTACTCTCGTCACCTCTGGTGATGAGACCGTATAAAGCCGTGAGAAAACACCACTAACACTCACACCGAAATGTCTAGCGAAGAGGTCATTGAAGAAGAGTTTAGGTGGGTACACAATCAGTCGAATGACTCGTCTGACGATGAGGAGTACATCACCTCAGAAGAGCTAATCGAGCATCTACAGAAGATTATTGAGCGTGTGAAAGACGACAAGTACACCGAGGTTACCAAACAGGATATCTTCGACTCCACAGAAGAGTATATCACCGGACAGCCAAAGACTCTTGACCCGGATACAGTAGCTTATCTATTCCGGGGATGGTGGATGACTGATACTCTTCGGAGAGTCAACGCCCCTGATCACGACTCCGCACAACCGCCACCACCTCTGCCTAACTGTCCTTACTGTCTTCGGCCAATGACGGAGAACAATGAATCCGAAGATGCCGAGACAGCTAAAGAGGAAAATAGTGATAAGTGATTCGTGCACAGTATCTATTCCTCGCAGGAGTTTCATCACTATGGCGTTTGCTCTCGAACTGAGTTCTCTTGGCTCTCAGCTCAAGAGAAAGATCGCGAAGAACCTTGCTGTTCGCCCAAAGAAGACCCAATACGATCCGGAGCCGAAACTAAAGTACGTCTTTGCCTCTAACCGTCAGGACGATGCCATCTACCTTCCTCTCGGGCAACACACTGAGTATCTCGACGACTTCCCGCACCTGATCGACGAGTACCCTCGTACGGATCTTGAGTTCGCGTTTGAGCTTTACACCGCCGAAACAGACCCCAAAGACCGCGGTCGAGACCAGAAAACCGTCGCTCGGCAGGCTATCAACCGCCTGAAGTCCCACAAGACTGTGTTTGTGTCCTGTTTCACCGGCTATGGAAAATGTCTCGCTCCAGGAACCGAGGTCCTGATGTTCGACGGCAGCAAAAAGATAGTCGAGAACATCTCCGTCGGAGATGTTCTTATGGGAGACGACTCGACCCCGCGGAATGTCATGAGCGTATGCTCTGGCGAAGAACAGATGTACGAAATAGTACCGGCAAAGGGAGAATCCTTTTGCGTCAATGAATCTCATATTCTATCCCTCAAGGCCTCCGGGCAAGGAAGGATTCAGTATGTTCCCAAATGCGACAGGCACATCGTCCATTGGTTCGACGGTGAAAAGTGCACATCGCAATCTTTTGTCTCGAGAGAGGAAGCTGTCAAGCTCTCTGCCAAAGTCTCTGTAATTGATGTCTTTGACATTGAAGTAAGAGACTACATCAAGTTGCACGACCAAGCTAAACATATACTAAAGTGTTATTGGGCACCTGTCGAATATGCCGAGCGACCCACCTCCATAGAACCCAGACTTCTGGGGATCTGGTTGGGTGACGGTACCTCTGCGGACACGACAGTCACGACTGTTGACGACGAGATTATGACATACCTTGAAGGATACGCCAAACGACATGACCTAAAATACGAAGTCGTTTACGATCTCGAGCGTGTACCCCTGTGTGAGTTGCGCGGTAAAACTGGACGGGGATCATCACATACCAACCACCTTCTATCTGCAATGAAGGAGCTCAATCTCATCGGGAATAAGCATATTCCTTTGGTCTACAAAGCCAATTCCCGACGTGTGCGTTTGGAGCTGTTGGCTGGTTTGATTGACACGGACGGGTATTATTCCCGGGGGTGTTACGAGATCACTCAGAAGAACAAGTGTCTCGCGTATGACATCCAAGATATCTGTCGGTCGTTGGGGTTTGCATGTTTTGTATACCCCACCACCAAGAGCTGTACATACAAGGGAGAGAAAATAGAGGGTCTGTATTACCGCGTCTCGTTTTCGGGTGTCGGATTGGAAGAGATCCCCGTTTTGTTGAAGCGCAAACGCGGAGAGGCGCGACGCCAAGCAAAGGATCCTCTTGTTGTTGGGTTCAAGATCGTTCCGAAGGAGGTTGGGAGATACCATGGGTTCGAGATTGATGGAAACAGACGGTTCCTTTTGGGAAGTCACATGGTAACCCATAACACCACCCTCGGGACGTACCTGATGTGCTGGTCGAAGCTGAAGACGATAGTTATGGTTCATAACGATACTCTCAAGGGACAATGGCGCGACGAGATCACCAAGTTCACCGGAGGACAGGCTCGTGTCCAGATCATCCAAGGCCGCAAACCTCTCGACCCCGATGCCGATGTGTATATCGTCGGAGTCCAGAAAGCGAAGACCCTGGAGAGGGAGGACCTGATAGACATCGGGATGGTCATCGTCGACGAGGCTCACATCTGTACTTCGACTGCCTTCACGAAGAGTCTACTTAGGTTCCAGCCAATGTACCTTGTCGGTCTCAGTGCGACTCCAGACCGCGTTGACGGCTTGCACAGTTTACTCTACCTGTATTTTGGTTCCTCGAAGGAGTTCATCGTTCGGGAGGAGGTGAAGGACTTTACTGTTGTGAAGTACCAAACCAACTACAAGCCCGAGGTCTCCTACACTGTAGTTCGTGGGAAAACCACGCTAGCGTGGACCGATATGATGACAAGCCTGTCTGTCATCGAGAAGAGGTGGAAGGAGATCGCGGAGCTGGCTCTTGTCCACCCCGACAACAAGATCATTGTTCTGTGTGACCGGCAGTCTCTCGCCGAGAACATATATAAGTACTTGATCGAGAATGGAGACTCTGCGGAGTTGCTCATTGGGAACAAGAAGAAGTGGGACCGAACGAAACGGGTCCTTGTTGCTGGGGTGAAGAAGGGAGGGGTGGGATTGAATGACGAAAGTCTCGATATGCTCATCCTCGCTGCGGACATGAAGGATGTCCGACAGTGTGAAGGGCGTATTCGAACCACCGGGAATACCGTCTACGATATTGTCGATGACTACTCTACCCTCGAGAATCATTGGAACAAACGAGAGAGGTGGTATCTCAAACGCGGAGCCACAATCACCATCGGAGGAACGCGGGTGGTGAAGAAGACAACACGAAACAAACCTGCAGCACCGGCCCGAAGGTACCTACCCTCCAATCGAACGTGAGATATGGCATCTCTCACTCACATCTTCAGAGCGGAAGATGTGAACCAAACTATATTGCAGTACCTCAAAGACGAAGGCAAATATGTCCTGTCCGGCGGATGCAGTAACGCTTATCAAGCAGTTCCAAACACTAGACATCAATGACAAGAAACCCATCGATAACTCCTGCGAGCCGTCTATTCCTTTCCTTGGTGGTGCAGCCCAAGTAGTCCAGTGCCCAAGGAACGGTGAGTTTACAACCACCGTTCCATCTTGTGGCCCTGGAGAACCTGATTACTGTACCACCGGGTTGGAATGGGGAATGGAAGCGAAAGACGTAGGGTTCGATGTTGGCGGTGGAGTTGGAGTAGATGTTCACTGGTCAGATTTCGACATCGACTTTGATGGACACATTGGAGGCGACGGAACCGGAAGAGTCCACACAGGTAACCCCGGGAAAACTCACGTCGGGTGCAATGAATCTCCCAAAGCTCCGTATAGCTTCGACATCTCTCATCCTCATGTCAAAGGTCATGTAGGCGGCGATTGGCACGATGTCGATCTGAAAGTCGGTGCTTCGAGCGACTTCGGGGCGACGTTGTCGCTACCGATGACCGGTTGCCGAGGGTACTGTACTCGTAACTCCTACAAAGCTCCTTCAGCAGCCTGTTGCGCCAGTAACACCGCAGCGAATACCTTCTACTCCGATGGTCTTATCGAGCTTTCCGGTGACATCTCGAAGATGCACGAACACAGTCTTGTGACCTGTGACCCACAGTTCGCCTCTTACAGTTCCAGTACCTGCGATGGACCGATGGCAGGATTGTGTTCCACCCCTGAGAACTACTACAATCTCGGAGGGATTGTGGACAACACCAACTTCAAGCAGTGGAAGTCCTCCAAAGGCGGTACTCCGGGAAGCTGCTACAACTATGCTGTCGCTTCGGCCTCGGAGAGCGGGAAACTTCTCACTCTCGAACAATCCCTAATGTCTCTGAACCGAAAGTACCCCATCAACGCTCTCGCCGATGCACCACAGGATGTTATCGACGCCTGGCTCGGTATCGAAGACGCTTGTAATCTGAACATCGGTCTATGCGATGCTACCCTCAGTACCATCTGTCAGGGATTTACTCGCGATGAGATCTTGAAGGCCGGCGAGAACCTCTCAGACCCTTCCAATCAGATCCTCTACGCTGCCTGCGCGTGTCACTTGCCAGCAACACAGTATCTCGACTATGCGGGCATCATCGAAGAGGGAGCCTACAACGAATGTGACCCTCTGTGTCTTGGACCATCAGCGATCCACAAGGGAACGGCTACCGGTCAGGAGGCAACCTGTAAGGAGACCAACTGTGTCATCGATGACGTGACTATCAACATCATCAACTCCCAGACCGGTGACATCAACTTCAACCAGATCTGCGGTGGAGGATCGGGGAGCAATTGCTACTTCTCCGATGTAAACGTCTTCGAGGAGGCGTCAACGGTGGGGAACATCGATATGTCGCAGAACTGCTCGGCGTGTTTTGTTTACAGCAGTGACAATCCCTATAACCCCACTCCTATTGACTGCAGGACGGGAGGAAAGCCTACTCCGCCGGTACCAACCGCTGGACCGGGCTGGAGTAAGATCTTCAAAGAGATCGGCGAGCAGCTTCGAGGTTCGTGGACGAACCTTCAAGGATGGCTCCATCACGACCCCAAGTCGACCTTCCCTATCGTCGGTGTGGTGGTACTGGTGATCCTTCTTGCGTTTGTGTTGGTGATGTTCTTCTCTATCGCCCACTCTCGATCAAAGTCGAAGGCATCCGTCGCTCCGAAGACTCCATCCTACGCATCACAGTATGGCTTCGAGTGACTTTCTTGAGCATTCATCTCCAAGGGGAGATGAATGAGTAGCGCATGCTTCTACGATTACGCGGCCAACAACGCCAGCAACTCTGGGTTCTCTTTGATGAAGTCTCCCGCTGCTTTGGCACCGGCTTTCACAGTCTGTGCCATACAGTGTGTCGAAACGACGATGATAGTGATCAGCATCACACCGGAACCGATGGCTGTCAAAGCTCCAGCCGCCAGGAGGGTGTTCTTATCACCCTTGTCTTTCTGTTTCCCTGCCATGATGAAATCCATAATCATGGCGACAGCCAACAGCAAGGCGCAAAACACGCCGATAAGAATAGCAATGAGCATACTTTCAGATCTAACGAGGGTCTTGTTACTCCCTTACAAAATTATGGTCGAATATAGCAAGACAAAACTCCATGTATGAGATACTACACATCTACCAGTGAGATTCTCAAGCAACGAGGAAAGAAGACCCCCGAAGGAGCACACTACTACAATTCAGATGAGAGATTAACTCCCGTCCCGGCCGCGGACGGATCGACCGCTGATATCTTTGAGTATCTGGTAGCGTGCATGCACGAGCTCAACCCCGGTCTCTCGGAAGATGAGATACGAGAGATGTGGGATCACTACGAATCGAAGAAGGTGTTAATCCTGAAGTACCTTGAACTTCTGCGGGAACAGTACACCGCTGAGGGAGATCGGTGGCGAATCAAAGCCTACTCTGGTGCTGTCAAAGCTATCAGGGCCACCAAAATCCCCATCGCCTCTGGTGAACAGGCTATCAAGCTCAAAGGTGTTGGGAAATCCATCGCCGCCAAGATCGACGAGATCCTTGAGACAGGGCACCTGAAAAAGGTTGATGACCGTCTCCGACCGGAGGTGGAGAAACAGCGTATCATCGAAGAGTTCATGGGTATCTGGGGTGTAGGACCGAAGCGTGCGAATCAGCTCTATGATCAGGGATACCGAGACCTTGATGAGTTAATAGATGCACCTCTGTCAGAGCAAGAGACCATCGGTCTACAGTACTACAGTGACTTCCTCGAACGTATTCCGCGGTCGGAGATCTCCGCGGTGGAGCCGATGTTGAGGGAAACCCTAAAAGAGCTTGACCCTACCGCCAAGTTCGAGATCTGTGGCTCCTATCGTCGCGGAATGCCGACCTCTGGGGATATAGACATCATGATCTCCTCCAAAACTACCAAAGGGCTCCTAAGGAAGTACGTCACTACACTCCACGACTCTGGATTTCTGGTAAGAGACCTTGCGCTTGGTAACACGAAGTACATGGGCGTTGCCGAGATGGACGGAAGAGGGCGACGGATAGACATTCGCGTTCTCCCACCTGAGAACTGGGGCGTCGGGATATTGTACTTCACAGGTTCTGCCAGCTTCAACAAGGAGATGCGAGCGGTAGCTAGGACTCTTGGTTTGACACTCAGTGAGTATGGGCTAAAGACCATCGAGGGCGGCACTCTTATCCCCACTCCCACAGAAAAGGACGTATTCAAGGCTCTAGGAATGAAATATGTTCCACCTGAAAAGAGGTTGTAGTGGTTAAGTATTTACCCAACCTCGATTGAACTTGTTAACCCCAGGAAAAACGAAAAGGTCAAAAGAAACTCCTGGTAATATAGTAGAGTGGTTCACCCCCAACTCTTCTGTCCCGAATCTAAAGCTAGCTCGGAAGAGCAGGACGTGAATACGAAGTTGAAAATGACTCGACTTACTCTTGGTGCACACCTGGCCCGTATCAAGACGGCTAGGGCCGCTGTAGTTCCTTACACTATCCTCCGTGACGACTCTGGAAGGGAGAGACTGCATTTTATGTTCGCCCGCGATCAAGAATCCGGTGAGATTACCGATCTTGGTGGCGGAGTGAAGCAATATGAATTCTCCCTCAGTGCCGGTCTCCGGGAGTTCCGAGAAGAATCAGATGAGATCTTCGGAGCTCTCTACGATAACATCAACGATCTGAGTCTCCAGGTCGCCTTGGTCGGAGAAAGAATGAGTGTGTTGTTCATTCCCCTCTCTCCGGAGTGGTACTCCATCGCTCCGGAGATGTTTCAAGAGAAGCGCAAGTCTCCTCCCCACTCGAGGTCCCGCAAACGCAGCCACAATGAAGTATCCGAGCTGCTGTGGATCGACGAAGTGGAGTTCAAGAGACTGATCTCTCCCCGAAACAAACAGATGTGGGGAATGTTGAAGAGGTTCTATCAACGCGGCTACAATGATGATGTACGACAGGCACTGAAAGTCGCCTACGCGTATTGACTATCCCTGGAAGACTCATCACCTGGATGGGTGATGAGAAGACTACGTCTCTCTACGAAGACGACTTGTAGCTCTGACACGTGCTTCCTTTCGGAACACACGCATAGGCAGAGATCAACTGCGAGTCTCCACCGCAAGAGGGCATACCGCTGGGCCAGCTCTTGGGTGTGAACTTGTACGCACAGGTCTCCTTTCCGTTGCACGCCCCACTGAGATCCGAGGTCAGATCGACGGTGGTAGCACTGCTGAAGTCTCCGTACTTGTCGTCGGAGGAGGTACCGGCGGCGATAGGGTCGGTTGAAGGGTTCTCGTAGTTGTTCGAGTCGGGGTCGGTGCAGATCTGCGTTGCCCGATAGACACAGATCTCCTTGTCATCGTCGCAGGTTAGATTCACTGTCTCCCCTGCCTTTGAAGCGTTGGCCCCTCGAGCGTAAGAGTACGTGCTTAGGTACTTCCGGTATTTCTCGGCAATAACGAACCACCAAATAGCAACTCCCAGAAGAATGGCGAGGAGGACCATGCCGACAATCTCGAATGTGCTGACGACCATGTTGTATGACTGTGTTTCTTGCTCGTCACTTTACTACTACCCCACTAAAAAACTACGGTGAAATAGAGTTGTGGTTGAATCTTATCGTGGTGGCGATAAGATTCCTGTTGTCATCTCCTCTACGAAGAGGTAGCGTTCTCATCGTCGGGGACGCAGGTGTAGATACCGTGGACATAGTAGCCCTGGCTGAAAGTGACCGGTTCAGCATCGCCGGCACCACCTGTCGGAGTACCACCGCCCCAACCGTTGATAGCCGGAAGCTGCGCGTAGTCCGAGTTGTTCGATGAGGCGGGGATCTGGCAAGGTAAAGGCCCGAAAGGTCCACCGGGGGTTTTGGGTGTCCACACATCGCTTGGGTCGCCGAGACAGGTCTGCTTTCCATCGCAATGAGCTGCCAGATACGCTGTGGCGTCACGAGGTCGGCACTTCTTCGAGTCTCCCTTCGAAGGGGAGCACATTCCGTTAAGACCGTCCTCAACTCCCATGCATAGAGGCATTGACGCGCAGTAACCTTGAACTCCGCTGCCAGGTGGCAGGCCCGTTGATGGATCAACACAGGCCATGCAACTGGTCACGCCAGGGTCCACCAGGCATGTTCCACCGATACAGGCCAGACTTCCGTCAGTACTGCAATCAGAATCGGCTTTGCAGCTCGCACCGAAGTTCGCCCCACAGGTCTGTACTGTGCCAGAGGCTGAAGAACCGCCACAGTCGGTGTTGGCCGAGCACTGTTTGGGGACGCACTTGCCTCCAATGCAGCTCATACCAGAGGCACAGGTAGAATCATCTCCGGTTGTGCAGGTTGCCGCGTTAGTGGTGTCGCTTCCATCACCGCAGGTCAGCTGTAGAGTACTGTCGGGAGTATTGGAGCACTCGCCATAAGGGTCGATGACGTCGAGGAAGGCACCGACCACATTGATCTTATATCCGGCGGGACATTGGATCTGAGGAACTGTTGCTGATTCTCCTCCATTCATTCCGACCAAAAACAGACCGTCTTCTGGCTCCTTACCGGTTCCAGGGTTGTTGGAACTCTGATTTACTGTCCATGGCGGGCTCGGTGGTGCTAACTGACCCGTAAAAGGGTACAGAATGTTAGCCTGTTGCTTTTTCTTGTTGCTGGATTCGGTCGCAAACGTGAGGAAGACAAAAACACCGATAGCCACGGCTAGAATCACCATGATAACAATCGTCCAGACTGCCATATTTCTTAAGCTTCGAGTGTTCTCTGTCGAAGGACTATTACTACACCATAACATAAGATTTCGACGTTTCGCGAGTTGGAACAATCTCTCGGTGCGTGCACTTCTGACACCCTCCCCGAACCGGCTTTCACACAACGGATCTCTATATGTAGCGGAACTACGTATATAAAGTGCTCATGTCGACAGCAGTCATAATTCACCCTTGTTTCAGGGAGTGTCAAGACTTTACGCTCGACCAGTATTGGAAGGATATCCTGTTTGCCTGTGCATGTAACAAGTTCCCTCGAGGTGTTCGGTATGATTCATCAACGGGAACTCTGTACGTCAGAACCCCTTCCACGGGAGGGAAGACGAAAGTCGAAGCAATCGACCTACCCGAGAAGCCGGAGGAGGCCTACAAGGTCCTTGTCGGTGTCTTCCGGGAGAAACTAGGGATGTATTCGTCGAGAGACCTTCAGATCAAGAAGAAGGAGCTCGATGAGATCCAAAACCAGCGTCGGGTCAACATGGACTGTGAGTGGAAGAAACTCAAGCCACGTTCCATCAAAGACCTGATGATCATGAATTACGTGAGTAGGATGAAAGAGGAGCACAATCTAACGCCCAAGGAGGCGAAGCAGCTTCTCAGTACTATTCAACTCGGCTTCCAGTTCAAGGAACTTAACTCCGAGGACGTTGAGTATGCCGATCGCGAGATCAAGAGCATCAACGGCCTGGAGTACATTGAAACCGAAAGAAAGTGGGTTATCACTAACCCAGCCAAACCAGTAAGCAAATCAGAGAAAACAGTCACTACGCAGAAGTTCTGTCAGTCAATAGACAGATTCCTGCGGGAGTACAAGTCTCGACGACTCTGTCTATGACGGAGGACGGTAAACCTATCATCTCACAACAATTCGTAGGAGTCGTCGAGGTCGCCGGGAGTGTCGCTGGGTACGCTTGATGTGTACTCGGCGTCGCCGCCGGCACGAAACCAGTTACCGATTGAGGGGACGTTAAGACTTTGAAGAACACCTGGGTTCTGAGGAGGCGGAGGGTTGACCGGGGGTGGAGCTGCCGCCGGTCCGGCCGTATGGAGAAGAGAGGGAATCTCTCCAATGTAGTTGAAGACACCGTTGAAGGTGTTGATGGCTGCGGAGAGCATGATCTTGTTGTTGTACTGATAGATGGTCTTCTTCTTCGAATCGTGGAGAAGGAGGATCTCGAAGGGCAATTCACTCGATCCGTATGTGCTGTACTGCTTGTTCCGCGACCTCACCTCGAGAAGTACATCCGGTGCGTCACGTGGCATGAGCCACGGTTGATTCTTGAGCCGGTAAGAGTACGTTAGATCGCGCGTCTGGAGATTCTGCCACGGAAGCTCGCTTATCTGAGACTGAGTCTTGAAAGCAAGGTGATTGGGAACGAACAGTAGCACATACCGTTTGTGCCCTCCGCCAAGCCCAGTAGCAATCCCAGCACCGTAGATAACGAATCCTTGCTTCTCATCGACGCGGGTGAAGACAAGATCTTTGAAGTAGCTGTTGAACACGTCCATCTCTTATCTGTATCTGTTAATGCGATAAGAGATATTCTTTAGGTGCGTTGTGAGTATCAATGCAAAGCATCTACGTGAAGTAGAACCTTGTTGTCCCGCCGACCGCCGGATAACCCAGACGGTTGGCCGTTTTCAGCTGCTGCCAATCGAACCGGCTTACCTCCGTTGTTGGATCGTAGAGCCTCTGGGATTCGACGTAGTGAGCCTCCCACTTCAGATGCTTGTCGACTTCCAGCTGATGATCGCGGAACTCGTTGGTAGCGTACATCACTACCCGTTGGTTCATCTTCGGGACGGTCTCAATCCGGTCGAGCAGCGCTCTCTCCATCAATCGGACGATACTCGCCCTGTCGATGAGGATGTCCTGCTTGAACTCCCGTCGGAGAACCCTCCGGATCTTGTCCTGGATGAATCGGATGTTGTCTTCGTCAAAGTACCCAAGAGGCACGGTGGCATTGGGCACGAGAGTGTGAATAGTACTGACTGTTGACATGTTTGTGACTCGTCTGTCTTCCTCAAGCCTCTTACTTTAACACCACGGAAGATCTTCGTAGGAAAGTCGCAGAAAATAATGCTTCGTAATAGCAATAGGCTTGTGAATCTGAAGACAGTCACAAACAGACATGGGAGCCAGTAGTTCGAAAAACTCATCTGAGCAATCGGCCGAGGTCTATCTGACTCAGCAGTTCTCAGGTACATGTAATGTTACCTGCCAGAACACGATGAGCAATGTCTCGATCAGTATCATCGACTCAACAGTCGGTGGGAACGTCGAGATCAATCAGACCTGCTCGACCAACGCCTCGTGTCTAATCGGAAGTACAATGGATGCCACCTCTGACGTGCTGTTCAAGGCGACGAACAGCGCCAATGCAAAGAATGCGTGGAGCGGTTGGTCTCTCGACCCTTTCAACTTCGACTCGGCGAGCAATGACTCTCGAGAAGATATCCGACAGTCGATCAACCAGTCCACTACCGAGTCATGCAACATCTCGAGTTACAACCAGATGAACAACATCTCTATCTTCGCTGCGAACTCGACGATCGGCGGAGACATTTCCATCAGCCAGAACGCGTCGACTCAGGGCCAGTGCCAGCTCAAAAACTCTATGTCAGCCGCTGCCTACGCAACAGGACAGGCACAGAATACCGCAACAAGCGGTAAGGACAAGAAGGGACAGAAGTTCGGCGACAAGTCAGGGAAGCTGACTATTCTGACGTATCTGGTCATTGCGGTAGTGGTTATCGTTATCGTCAGCATCGTCGGTAAGATCATCGCCGGTCACTCGAAGAAATCAGCAGAGTCGAAGCAAGAGCAACAGTTTATCGAGGCGAGGGCCATGGCTGGTTGCCCAGGCGGCATGAAGCCAATTCTCGACCCGAAGACCGGAAAGCCAATTCTCGACCCGAAGACAAAGAGACCGGTCTGTCCACCGCCTCCGATGTACCCACCTCGCTCGGCGCCTCCGGTAGTGGTAACTCCGGGCGGACAGAGACAATACGCCTCCGCTCCTCCTCAGTTTACCGGTGGTCCGACAAGAATCCAGGAAACAGTTGAAGCGCCAGTAACGGTGGTTCTACAAGACTATGGCAGCCGCAGAGGAAGGGGAAGCCGAGGTGGAAACGGTAACGGCGGACCCAAACCCTCTGCCTCTCAGGCCGCTTCGGTCGGTGGAACTCCACCTGTTGCTGGAGCACCTCCAGCGAGCGCGCCGGGTAGATTGGGTGTACAGGTCTCCCGTTCAGGGTCCGACATCCCCAGCCTTCCTCAGGCAGGTCTTGTCGCCGTATAGATCGAAAGATCAGACTCTCGTGTGTAGAGAACACACGAGAGAAAAGTGAGTTGTTCGGATACTCACAAACCCCAAAGGACAGTTGAGCGCTACAAAAGTATGTCTCTTACTGAATTGCATTTCGTTACGGAACCTAGTCGGTTTTCGAACTACATCATCCACCACGATCCCGTCAGGGGTGGGAAACTGGCCATTGGCAGCTATCCTTTCGTCACCGAAGATCGCAGGGAAGCTCACACCGACAAACTCCTCGATCTAGGGGTAAATGTGTGGGTTAGCCTCGTCGAGAGCTCGGAGACGCAAGCCTTCGGGGACTATCGCGAGTACGTCCTCGAGAGATCGCCTACGTCAGAGTTTTTGGACTGCCCCATCCCTGATAGGAGCGTCTGTCGGGACTCGGTGTTATTCGAGCTTGTGGAGACGGTCTATCGTCTCGTCCGAGAGGGGAAGTTTGTGTTTGTGCACTGTTTCGGCGGACACGGGCGGTCGGGGACCTTTGCAGCTTGCTTTCTGATGAGGTACTACGGCTACTCGGCAGAGGTAGCCATCGACCGGAACAGGCTGATGCACCTCGCTCGAGAACATCATCCTCGTAAGCCCACTCCACAGGGAACTCGGCAATACGCGCAAATCAAGCGGTACCGTCCACCGATCTCTGTTATCGTCAGCGGGGACCGGGATTCGGCGAACTCTTTTCGGAGCGTCATGACCCGAGCGTTGAAGGATCTCCCACCTGGCAGTACTGTCGTCCACGGTGCCTGTAAAGGCATTGACACCATCGCCGGAGAGATTGCGGAGGAGTTGGGTCTGCACACTAAAGAGTACCCTGTCACACAGGATCTGTGGAAGAAGTTCGGCCGCGCAGCCGGTCCCATCCGCAACAGGAAGATGCTGGAGGAGAACCCGAAGTTTGTGCTGGCCTTCCACCCTGACATCACTCACAGCAAAGGTACCAAGGACATGATGATGGCTGCTTACCTCGAGGGAGTGCCAGTGTGGCTGTATGACCTGAAAGATAAGAAAAGGTTCGAGGGAGATGTGGAACGCATGTGACCCTCTTTTTTCGTCTGGTTTTTTTTGCCGGGTATAGTAAGTTCTCGGGAACACTAACACTCCAGCATGACTTCTCAACAGCAGTGTAACAAACCCTACACATCCAAGGACAAGTGGATCGTCTCGATCATTGCAGGTTTGCTTTTCTTGCTCATCGCCTCGCCATTCCTTTTCAGTGCGGTGAACAGCATCACCAGCTCTTTCGGCATGACCATCGCCTCGAAGGATGGCTGTCCGAACCTCGGAGGACTTCTCCTCCACTCCATCGTCTTCATGTTGATCGTGAGGTTGCTGATGCGGTAGACCTTCGGTCACCACCAATTAACTCTTGACTTTCGGAGTCAAGAGTGTGTTTGAAATGAGAGGAGTTCACTTGGCCTCCTCGACGGGGACTTCGGTGGACTCGGTCGGTTCGGGGTTGGGAGTCACCTCGACGATCTGGATCTCACCGAACATCTTGCGAACGGCTTCGATGTCGACGTTGCCAGTGTAGGCGCGGGTGACAAGGGCCTGCTGGATGACGGGGTTGGTCTTGGGTGCGGTGGTGAAGTATTTGTAGGAGCGGTGCTGAGTGCGCATCTGGCGGAGGATCTCGGGGTAGTCGTTGGAGACAGATGGCTTCAACTCGATCAGCAGAGTGAAGTACTGCGTTCCGGAGAACCAGCCGGCGTTCTTGGCACGGCACTCGACATCAACAACAATGTCTGCGTTGCAGAGGTGCTCGAAGGTCACGTTGGTGATGTTGTAGTTGTGCTCCTTGCCAAGGATGGACTGGACGAGGTGAAGCAGCTCGTTGTCGTCGGTGAAACGGGCCTGGAAAGTGTTGTGATCCACAGGAGCCACATCTCCCTCGAGGATGGTCGAGGCGGTGATCTCGGGGCGGAGGCCAACGGCGTCCATGTACTCGTACAGCTCGGGATACTTGGACTGGAACCAGCTCTGCCGGAACAGCCAGTGGACATAACCGCGCTGAGTCTCAGCGAGAGCTTGGAAGGTCAGATCAGAGTGCTTTCCGAATCCGACGAGTCGTTCCCCGCCCGCAGGTGGAGGAGAGTCAGCCGCGGTGGGGGTGGTCGTGTTTTTGGTGGTCTCATCCATGATTTCAGTTTGTAACTGGGATGTAGTAGACGTACTAGCTTCATCATATACCTTTGTCGTCTTTAAGTTGCGTTTGATGTGAAGGTACCCACCACATGGTCCTCTTTTTCTTGTCCACAAAGGTCTCCACTTTGTAGCCGCGGGGACACTCTTCACATCCGTAGACGATTGTGGTGTAGTTACCGCGGTGGATGACGGACTCGTAGTTTCCGCAGGTCGTCGCTTTGCAGTTGTAGCTTCCCCAGGCCACACGGAAACAAGCAACATACAGGTTGCACATCTCACCATCTGACAAGCTCGCAACGGTCCTCCGTGGGTCGAGACCTGCCCGGTAAAGAATGTCGGCTCGCATATAGTTCCCGATGCCTGAGACGACAGTTTGGTCGAGGAGAACTTCGCACAGTCTATGGTTCTGGATGCGCTTGATACTCCGGAGACGTTCCTGAAACTCGATGAAATCGGAGATTGTGTACACGTCGGGTCCGATCCTTGCAAGAGATGCCGTGTATTCCTTCTCCGTGAGTAGACCGAAGGTACCAAACCTTCGAGAGTCTTGGAAGAAAAGTTGTTTAGAGCTCCCGGAAACCGAACTCTCCTTTGTAAACTCCAATTCAAGGATGATGTGGGAGTTTTCAGGATCCTGACACCAGGACCCTTCCATCCCATGGTGCACCAACAAACTAGCATACTGATCTCCGTCAAGTAAGATGTAGAGGTTCTTTCCTTTAGATTTGACGTCGGTGACGCGGTGAGGGGTGTAGTTTTTCACTGCGCTACGGAATACTTTGTACTTGGATTTCTCTGAACCAACGTACGGGCCTCGATGAATTTTTAGAGTGTTGAGAATAGCTCCGTCGAGAATGTCGGAGAGTTGTTCGGCGAATATTTTGATCTCTGGGCCTTCGGGCATAATTATACACGACTCGAACCTCTTATATTCATCGCATCTGTCAATCTCATTTTCATTTGCGAACTCTTATTGTG
>JGI10211J34971_10000638_pt1 | contig 28973 bp, 23 predicted proteins | sample Etolagsediment_FD_34971 | JGI IMG/M metagenome (IMG submission 34971)
TGCGTCGCGACTGCGGCCCGCTGGTCGCTGGAAGCCGCGGCGTCTGCGATGGCGGTCGCGGCCCTGACGACCGGCGACATGAGGCCGGGCACCCGGTTCCTGATCGCTGACCTCGCGCGGCTCGCCGCCGACGAAGCAGCCACCGCCGCCCGCGTGGCTGCCGAGGCGTTCGAGGCTGCGTACCACCGAGCCGCCATCGAAGACTGACCTGACCATCAAACCCGGCCCGACTGGGCGGAGCGAAAGCGACGGACACGCTTGGCCGGAGCGAAAGCGACGGCCACATTGGAGCATGAGCATGAAGAACAGGCCGATTGTCACGCCGAGCAACGGCGACCACATTGCCAAAGCGATCGACCAGATCGAGTTCAGTGCCACATTCAACGACGCAGCGTTGTGGCTGGCCGTTTTGCCGACCGACGCCGAGCGGGCAGACGGGTGGGCAGACGCGAGCATCCACAGCCTCGCCACCGATCCCGAGGGGTGGCTGTCCAGTGACTTCATGGACAAGGCTCGCGGGGTGATCGGATGCGACCTGATCGAAGTGATCACGGGACCGGACTACATCGTGATCATTGATGAATGTGGGAAGATGTCCGGCGATCCCAAGCCGAACTCGCTGGCGACGCAGGTCGCCTGGGAAGCCGGGATTGCTTCGTGGGACATCATCGTCGGGCGCGCGATCATCATGCCGGTTCGGACATGGGACGCGATCAACGCAGCGTACGACGCTTGACACGGACAGCCGGAGTCGGGGCGGGAGGCGACGGACACGCTTGGCCGGAGCGAAAGCGACGGACACGCTTGGCCCCCGCCCCGCCCCGGCCCGGCACAACAAGGAAGGACACGAACATGATCAGCAACCGATCGACGAGGCCGTTTGAGGAAACGGCGAAGATGATCCTCGCCAATGTGGACCCGAGAGAAGTCTGGATTGCGGTCTCCGAGTGCGAGGACGAGTACATGGGTTTTTGCCTCGCGTGCGGCGAGGCAGCGTGGGGCGTCGAGCCTGATGCCGAGGACTACAAGTGTGAGGCGTGCGGCGCGATGGCCGTTTGGGGCGCGGAGCAGATCGCCCTGTCATCCGGCCCGGCGTGGCTTTCCCGTGGAATGGAAGGAGGTGGCGAGTGAGCAATCCGGATACCGTTGACCGGAGCCCTGCGACGGGCACGCTTGATGAAGCGATCAAAAACGCGATCGCCATCATGATCGATCAAGCTGGCATCCCCGATCAGATCAGGCGAGCGATAGCCGATCTGACAGATCGGATGAACGGCATTGACCAAGAAAACGAGGAAATCCGCGGCATCGTGGCTGCCGTCGAGGCCGAGCGGCGAGCGATGGCCGACCTGACAGATCGGTTGAACGGCATTGACCAAGTGTGGCGACGAAATCTGCGATGGCGAGTGACGGGCCGTGGAACGGAAGGAGGTGGCGAGTGATTGACCGGAGCGAAGCGAAGGACACAATGGAATGGTCACCATTCATCGTGATCGACGACGGAGAACTCTTGCGGCGGCTTCGACCTGTCCGAAACCGGGGAAGAGTATGCCGAGAGCATTCTGGCAACGAACTGGAGCGAAATCGCATGAAAGCGTACATCATCAGCCTGACAGGCGTTCGGCACGAAATGAAGGCCTACGACGAGGGATTCCCAGGCGATCCCGCGTGGGTCGTCGTGGACAGTCTGGGGCCGATCGGGGCTGTCCGGGCAGCCAGCGAGAGCGATGCGTGGGGGGTCGCGCTGGACATGTTCCTCCCCGATCCGATCGACGACGATGACATCTGGGAGAACAAGGACGAAGGCACGCTTGCCGAGGGATACGAGTGGCGACCCAACGGCACGCCGACCGATGACACCGGCTTGAAATCCCCGGTGGCGTCGATTGACCTGAACGGGTGCCGCGTGTTCACGGTTGGAGAGTACATGAGGCTTGCGTCGCATTCCATCGAGATCGAGTTCGAGACAGAGGAGGAGGAGGAATGACCACGATGCACGACTACGACGAGGATCGGCAGATTAGAAGCGCGCACCATTTGGTCATGTCGGCAATCGACGCCCTGAGGTACGCAAGAAAGGCTTTGCATGATTTGCGTTTCGACGGCGAGGCGTCCACCCGAGCCGCCATTGGCATCATGAACAGGGTCGAGGCCCACATCGCCCGCCTGCTGGACGGCAGGGCAAGAGGCGACGAAGTGAACACCAGGTATCGGTATCGGCACGCCGAAATGCTGATCCTTGAGGGAGATGGCGAGAACAGATACCGACTCATCGACCACTACGGCGACAAGGAGAAGGTCGAGCGACTGCACGAAATCCTCGATGACGAGGACATTGAACTGATGCTGCTGGGGATCGCGGCAATCAACGGATGGGACATCAGCGGCACGCCGCATTCATTCCAGTGAAAGGGATTCAGAGCATGGACATCAACAAGATGAAGAAGAGCGACTACGAGCAACTTGGGCCGATCGGCAGGATCGCATACGAAAAGGCGAGGGCAGCGTCGAAGTACGACCCCCCGACTGCACAAGAGGTCTTCAATGCCGTCATGAGCGAGGTTGGCGTCGGCGGCGAAGCATGGGCTGTCGGCATCCTGTACGAGATGGCGACCAGCACGAAAAGCGGTGTGATCGAGGAGATCCCGAGTCAAAAGCAGTGGATTCCGATTTCAGCCATGACGATCCTTGCCAGGGAGATGGCCCGGAAGATTGATATTGGCCGGAGCCGAAGCGAGGGCGAGAGAATCCGCATGGCGATCGGAGACATCGCAACGGCTGTTCGGGAGGAACACGCGAGAAGCGGCGGCAGGCTCAAGACCGTGGTCCACGACATCTTCATGGCCTTCGACATGCCGTCTCTGGCCGATGCCAGGAGGATCATTCTCGACGCCATCGGCATGGATCAGGACCGCTACGACGAGATCATGATCCGGATCTTTTCCGACCAGCGGAAGGCCGATGAGATGGCCGACCTCAAGCGGGAGAAGCTGGAATCCGATGCCCGCACTGACATGGAGGATGCTGCTGCGGAAAGGAGCCCGTGGTGAGCCTAAGGCCGACAGGAGACAGCGGGTCGCCATTCTGGAGGCCGCCGGACGAGGACGAACTTGAAGAGGATCGGCAGATCGTGCGGATCATCATTTTCATCGTCATGTTCGTACTGCTGCTGTTCGCGGTGGACTGGCTGTTGAGCCTTCTGCCATGAAGAGCAGGATCACAGGCAAGGAAGCACAGGAGATCGTCAGATGGATGCTGAAGAGCGGAATGAGGATGAAGGACATCGCAAGGGAGATCGGGACGAGGTCCGCGACTCCGGCGAGATGGCTGGAAAAACCGCCCCGAACCCTGAACTCAGAAACGAGCATGAGGCTCTTGAGTCTGTCAAGGACTCGCGTCGTCGGTCTGACCCGGCGTCAGGCCTACTTGCGGGCGGTGGAGCGTCGGGCCGGAAACAAGGCGTCTACTCGATCCCGATCGTCGAAGGACGCCTCGCAGCGGTCCTCCCGACATCGGTTCCCGCTGTGCTAGAAGACTGGTACGGCATCAAGATCCACCCCAACACCGTCCGCAAGCGGATCATCGCCGGAACACTGGTCGGCACGCCCCTTTGGGCGCACGAGGGCCAGTGTCACCGGGTACTGATCCCCCTCAACGAGATCATCGCCTCATGGGGGCTGGAGGGCATTCCGGTCCTCGATGGGCCAGGAGCGTGGTTCGTCAGGACAAAGCGATGAGACCCGTTGACGCCGCGTGGCGTCGGCGGTACACTACTACCGTTCATGTTGGAGCATGAAGTGAAGACAGCACAGCAGATCACCGAGCGATTCGCCGCGATCCAGAAAAACCTGAATCGCGTCAACGCCGAGAAATCCGCTCTGGAGAAGGAGCTTCGGTCGGTCAAGGCCGAGTTTCTCCAGTGGTGCGAGGAGCAGGGCACGGACAAGGCCGTGTCCGACGAGATCACCATCACCCGTGTCACGAAGCCCGCAGCGTCGATCGACGGCAGGTGGGACGACTATGTCCAGTGGTGCATCGAGAAGGGCAACCTTGACCTCATCACCCACAAGCGGCCCAACGCAAAGGCCCTGACCGAAATGATCGAGGCTGGCGACGTGATCCCGCCGTGGATCGAGATCACCGAGTATGACGAAGCGACCTACCGCTTCAGAAAGGGACAGCAGTGAACATCAAGGAATACGAGGAATACTACCGAGAGCAGGCCGAGCATCATGAGTTGCCTGACCACATGATCGACGGACTGGTCCGTTACATTGTTCACGGCATCGAGCCCGGCGGCTTCCTGATGTCCGTGCTTTGGAACGATCTGGCGTGGGCCGCAGCAAAGGCCGACGCGGTCAACCGGCGGAACCTGTTCCGGTACGCATCATTTCTGCTGTACGGCGCACCAGGCGGCTGCTGGGGATCCCAGTCGAAGGTGCTGGAATGGATCGAGAAGGGCGGGCTGTCCTCCCTTCGAGGATCCTCTGTTTGGTGGGCCCCTGAGAACAAGGACGAGGTAGAGATTCAATGACCAAGACCACGAAGAACGACAACGAGATCGTCAAGATGGAGGAGGGGGCTCTGGCCTCCGCCGACGAGGCCGTGCTGGCCCAGTTCGGGATGATGGAGGGCATGTCCAGCGAGGACATCGAGATGCCCGAGATCATCCTGTTCCAGAACCAGAACGAGGACAAGGTCGGCATGGGGCACGCGAAGGGCTCCTGGGTCAACGGCATCACCAAGCAGGCCATCACCGACAGCGATCGCGTGATCCCACTGCACGTTCGCCCCAGCGTCGTCGTCTGGGACGAGATGGCGAAGGCCGAGGGCATCGAGTGGCCGGTGTTCGTCGCCAAGCGGGCCGAGGACGTTCCCGCCGAGATCCGCGACAATCAGGAGACCGTCGAGGTCGATGGCGAGATCTCCCCCCGGTACGCCATCGACATCGGCTACGACGTGTTCGTCCTCCTGAACGACGAGCCGACCCCGTACCTGATCAAGTGCTACCGCACCTCCAAGCGTGGTGCGAAGCAGTTGAACACCATCCTCATGGGCCGCCTCATGAGCGGCAAGGGCCCCGGCGTGTTCATGCTCGCCAACACCAGCCGCCAGACCGTCAAGAAGGGCCGCAAGGTCACCTACTACAACCCCCGGTTCGTCCTCACCGACGAGCCCATGACCAGGCAGCAGGCCGACACCGCCCTCGCCCTGATCCCGTCACTCCGGCAGGATCCGCAGTACGGGTGGCTGATCGACCGTGCTGACAGCAGCACCAACAGCGACAATGTCATCGACGCCGACAACCCGTTCGATGCCTGACGCAACAGCCTGATCTCCTTCTTTGGCTCGTCGCCCGGTTCGCCGGGTGGCGGGCCTTTTTCATCGAAAGGCAATCCAATGCAGATCTATGTCAGCCAGGCCCCGAAGTTTCCAGACATCTGGGTCCCCCCGTTCATCCGCGTGCTTGAGCATGGCGGGTACATGAAGTCGTTCGTGAACTACCGCGTTCTAGGCTCCGGTGAAAAGCAGCCGATCAGCGTCTACTTCCCAAGCCTCGACCCCGTGTCGTCCACCTTCAGGTACGACGCCCGGTTCGTTGACAACAAGTGGACCGAGGACGGGCTTCGGATGCTCGACTCATGGGAGTCGATCTGGAAGCGGGAGTTCGTCCAGCCGATCAAGGACCGCGACATCCCGCTTCGTGCGATCCAGTTCGACCATGCGCGGTTTGCCGAGAACGAGGAGCAACGGCTTCTGGGAGATTTTCAGCGTCCGATCGCGGAAGGGATCATCGAGATGCTGGCCGAGGAGTTCCCGACCGCCCACATCGGCATGTACGGCATCGCAGTCGATCCCAGGCCGACCCGCACGATCAACTGGAACATCTCCGGCGGGTCCCAGGCTCATTCATACGACACCGTCGCCAGCGACGAGCCGCTCAACGACACGATCTGGATCCGTGGCTACGGGAGACCTGACGGGCGAGGTCGCTACCCGCAGGACCGTGAACTGGATTTCCTCACCAGCTACAGCCTCGTCGCCAACTCGTCCGAGAACCCAGGCGCGATGATCATCTGGACGCCGCAGTCTCAGATGCAGGCAAGGGACTGGTCGAGGATGCTCTACCACCTCTGCATAGCGAACAACTGGCCGCTGGTCCCTGACCGCGTCGAGCCCGGCATCTCCGACATCATCACCCAGATCCTCGCGGACATGGACACTGACGGGAACCTGATGCCGGGAGAGACGACGATGAGCGATCTCCTGCACGCCCTCCGCATGGCAGGACGCCGGTGATCAAGTGCGACTACCCGAAAGGGTGCGGAGGCACGGCGGCGTGGGTCGCTGTCTACGGGATGCTCGATCTCGAAGACAAGACGGTCCCGCCGCCGTACTTCCTCTGCACGGAACACCTGATCGAATCACTGAAGAAGTACGGGAGCCGGGATGACACGATCAGAAAACACGTCATCATCAAGCGGGTCGGCGGCGGCGACGAGGGTCTTTGAAATGGAGTCCAGGCGAGCGAACATCGCGTGGACGATCGCAAGGCACTCGATCCTGTCAGGCATGAAGATCAACGTGATGTGCGACGATCGCAGGGAGGCCGACATCCTCAACCAGATGATAGACGCGAACGTCCGAGAAATGAACAGCATGACTTGGAGCTTGTGATGGGCGACATGAACTGCGCTTCAGGGCCGATTCCGTACCACATGCAGGTATGGGTTCGGCGGAGATTCATCGAGAACGACGTGGCTCCCGGAGAGCCGGACAAGACGCGAGCCGTGTGGTGTGGTCTGGTGAGCCATCCGGGCCGGGCTTGGGGCTGCACATGCGTACTTGAGAGTGGAGCGATCTACAGGAATCTGCCTCCGCACGCGATCGCGTTCGAGCAGAACTCGCCCGATATCGAACTGAGCAAGTGCCAGAAATGGGATTGCTACGGGTTTCGATGGTCGGCGTGCGTGTACCCGTATCTGGACGGGCAGGTCATGATGGTCCGCGATTGGGACATCAGGGGCGAATACCTGTTCAGCGTGCAGCCGGTTGACGACGGCTGGAGCCGGGAGCCGGAGCAGAACAAGGAATTCACGTTCATCGTCATGGACGACGGAAATCTCGTCATCCAGCCGACCGACAGGACGCTGGTGATCGACAATTCGTTCACGAATGTCGTCGAGTGGCCCACATGGCTCAAGCGTCAAACTGAGAAATGGAGCGTTGAGTGAGCGTCGAACTGTTCCCGCACCAGCGGGAGGGCGTGGACTTCGTACTCAACAAGGGCAGGGCGTGCCTGTTCTACGAGCAGGGGCTCGGCAAGACCATCACGGCCCTGACCGTGATGGATCTGGATCGCGGCTTTACCGTCGTCGTCTGCCCCAGGTCGATCATGAAGGGGACGTGGCTGGAGGATTCATCCCACTTTCCGGACCTCGACGTGAACATCTACCACGGCTCGAACCGCGACAAGAGAAACACGTTCTTCCACTACAAGATGATGGGCGATGAGCAGCGGCGATGCGGCGTGCTGGTCACGACGTTCGATACGTTCCGGCTGCACAAGGACGAGATCATGCGTCTTGAGCCGTATCGGATCGTGGTTGATGAATCCAGCCGGATGAAGAACCGCAACTCCGAGACGGCGAAGGCGATCATCTCCTGCACCGATCGCGTCGAGAAGGTCATCCTCATGACCGGGACCCCGGCCCCGAACGGACCCGAGGAGTATTTCACCCAGATCAGGTGCGTCTACGGGGTCTCATGCCCCAGCTTCTGGACATGGAGCGGTAAGTTCATGACGAAGATCATGAAGACCGTGCCAGGCAGGCGGACGCCGGTCGTGGATCGCTTCGTGCTGAAGGACCCGGCTGAGTTCGCCCGCAGGATCGAGCGGATGGCCCACGTCAAGAAGAAGATCGACTGCTTCAAGGACATGCCCGAGAAGCTTGAGCGGGTCGTCAGCGTGGATCTTTCGACAAGGGAAAAGGGCATGTACCACTCGATCGAGGACGAGTTCTTCGCCTCGTTCAACGACGACGGCGACGGCTTCGACATCGACCCGACCGCCGTGACGATGAAGCTTCGCCAGGTGTGCGGCGGGAACATCAGGGACACCGAGAACGAGGTCTGGAAAAAGGTCGGCAGGTCCAAGCTCGACGCCTTGCAGGAGATCATCGACGGCTTCGACCCCGGCAGGCCGTTCATTGTCTGGACGCAGTTCCGCGAGGAGGCGACGAGGGTGTCGGAAATGCTCGCGGACCAGATCGACCATAGGGTTTGCGATGGCAGGAGCAGCGACGATATCCCGTGGTTTCTTGAGGAGTTCCGGAAGGGTGATGTCAGGTGTCTTGTATGTCACCCTCAATCGGTCGGTCACGGCGCGACTCTTGTTCGTTGTGGAGATCGCTTTTGCAGCGACGCGATCTACTACTCCATGTCATACTCGTACGAGCTTCAGGTGCAGTCGATGGACCGCATCCATCGCATCGGACAGATGGAGCCCTGCACCTACTGGTACATCGTCGCTGAAAACACCATCGACGAGGCCATCAGGAAGGCAATCGCGTCAAAGGAACGGATTTCGGAACGGGTGATGACCGAGCTTCGAGCGATCGCGTTCGAGCGGAAGAACCTTGCCCAGGCCAGAAAGGAAAAGTGATGAAGATAGAGATGAGCCCGGAGACGGCGGAGTCGCAGATGAAGCTCTTCGGTGGGCTGCTTTGGGGGCTGAGCGGAGAGGAACACGTCGAGATCAGGTGCATTCGGTCGCGGAAGGACAAGGTGCAGTCGGTCTGGCTGACGCCCAAGTCCTTCTCCGTGGTGGCGAAGAAGCTGTGGGCCTTGAACGAGGAGGGCTACAACATCTACGTCGGCATCCACCTGAGGAAGTCGAAGAATCCGGGTGACGACAACGTCGCGTCGATCCGATGCCACTTCGCGGACTGGGACGGCATGAAGTCGTGCCAGACGGCATTCGAGGCCTGCAAGCAGGCGGGCGTCCCGTCGCCGTCCCTGATCGTGCAGAGCGGCAACGGCTTCCACGGCTACTGGCTGATCGACAACGACATCGACCCCGAGGTCTACACCGGCTACCAGAAGGGCCTCGCCGTCGCCCTGGGGGCCGACTCGTCGGTGAGCAATCCCGAGCGGATCATGCGAGTGCCTGGCTTCTGGAACATGAAGGACCCGGAGAACCCTCGTCCGTGCCTGATCGCATGGGCCGAGCAGGACATCGAGAACACCCTCGTCTACGACGACTCGTCCGATCTGGGCGTGGACCCGGTCAAGCCGATCGCACCGCCCGCCGTCGGCGCGTACACCAGCAGCAGCGGCGAGAAGATGGAGTTGAACGACTCCACGATCTTCTACATGTTCAACCGGGCTTCGGCGGGCCAGCGGAACAACCACTGCTTCGCAGCCGCGTGCGACATCGCCGCGTGCGGGTACACCGAGCAGGAGGCCGTCAGCATGTTGATGGCCGGGACGCTCCGGTGCGGGCTGCCGCTGAGCGAGATGGAGGCGGCGATCGCCAGTGCGTTCAAGAAGGCCCGCGAGAAGCGATCTGACAGCGAGGAGCAGGCGGAGATCGCCAGATACCAGCCCGCCGTGATCATGGAGAAGACCACCGGCGTCATCGAGCGGTACATGACGACGCCAGGCGGCGAGGAGGGGTCCGAGTCCAAGCTGGTCCGCCACTCGATCATCACGAACTACCAGACCGAGTTCGTCGCGGACGCCAACGGTGACTCCAAGCCCAAGAAGATCCTCGTCTCGACCAGCGACTTCTACCGCCAGGTCTCCGAGGTCTCCGGCGGCTTCCCCAAGCTCGTCAACGGCATCCCGTTCTACCTGCTGGACCCGGATCGGATCCTGAAGACCGTCCCCGAGATGCTTGAGGATGCCGGGGTGGTGAACCACGGGCTGTACCGGCTGCCCGACCACGTTCGGGAGGGCAAATACTTCCTGACATCGTCCGACCGGGTGATGTTCATGGGGGACCAGTCGAAGTTCTTCTCCTGGCTCCACATGACGGGCTACATCCGTCTGGCCGGGACTCGCGGCGTCGTCTTCTGCCCGACCGACCACGACGAGGCGATCGCCCCGCCGACCAAGACCGAGATCTTCGAGTCCACCATCGGCGAGGCGAGGAGCCGGGGCGAGAACTACAAGTCCATCGAGGTGATGCCGCACGTCCCCCGGATCGAGGGGTCCTACTACGCCCCGATGAATCTGCCACCGTCCACGGGGAAGGCCCTGGAGGAGCTTGTGGCTCATCTGAACCCCGAGACCGAGGTGGACCGCACCCTGATGATCGCGGCCCTCCTGACGCCTCTCTGGGGCGGTCCTGCGGGCAAGCGGCCCGCCTTCGTGTTCACCAGCGACCACGGGCGGGGCACGGGCAAGACCAGCACGGCCAACTTCTTCGCCGACGTGTTCGGCGGGGCCGACTACTTCGGCGAGAATGAGAAGGTCGAGGACATCAACAAGCGGCTGCTGGCTGACAGCAGCATGGCCCGCCGGGTGGTGATCATCGACAACGTCAAGAACACCCTGTCCAGCGGCGGGCTGGAGGCCCTGATCACCAACTCGATCATCAACGGCCACCGGATGTACCACGGCAACTACAGCCGCCCGAACTACCTCACCTGGTATCTGACGGCCAACAGCCCAAGCCTGAGCCGCGACCTGGCCGAGCGTGCGGTCGAGATCAAGGTCGGCCCGCCGAAGTGGAACGTGGACTTCAGCCGGTTCTCAATCGAGTTCATCGCATCCAAGCGACTGGAATTGATCAGTGATCTGGTTGCCCTGCTGGAATCACCAAGTCACATGCCAAGTTCGGGTTTTGGCAGATACGAAGCCCTGTCAAAGTTTGGCGATCGCTGGAGTCTCTGGAGGGAGAACGTCCTCTCCAAGATCCCGAATTGGGAGCAGGTCATCCCCGAGATCTCCGCTCGCCGGACGGAGATGGACACGGATCGGGAGATGGCCGACGACATCCAGACGATGTTCCTGAAGCTGGTGGTCCTCCAGGAGGGCGTCCAGCAGGCTTCTCTGGCCCTCCGAGACGCCTCCGCCGAGGACGGCCCCTACTGGTTCATCACCTCCAAGGCGGCCCACTACGGGGCGATGGCCGAGGAGATGCTGATGAAGACCTCCCAGCGTGGCGTGACGAACTTCGTGAACAAGTTCCTCGACGTGCCGCCGCTCCGTGGCCGGGTCGTTCGCTACAAGAATCAATCAACCAGAGGCTTCCTGATGATCCCACCGGGCGTGAAATGGATTGGGACAGCTTCAGAGACTTCCGGGAAGCTCGGAAGCAAGGTCATCCAGGTCATCGACCCGCCCGCCGACAAGTCGATCTGGATGGACTCCTTGCCCGAAGACATCGCCAGACTCTTCTCCGGGGACCCTAACAAAACAGGCGTAGCAGATTCCGAGGCGCATAACGGGCTTCCGGAAGAATCGGAAGAAGAAGGACGTTCGGGTTTTGATATCCCATTTTGATGCCACGGCGCATCCATTCGCCATGGATTGACCACCCGCCACCAGATACGCCAATAGTGTTCAAAAATCTAAAATCCCCTCTCAGGAATTCTGGGAGGGGATTTTGCTTGTATCAGTCTACCGCTGGATATATCCTTATGGCGTTGTGGCGCATATTTTAGGGGTAAGAGTCTATGACCTATAAGAGGGGGCAAAAGCGTTGAGAATGGGGGGGAGAGAGGGGGAAAACATGAGCAACGCACTACATAGGGAAATTCCGCGCCAAGCGGCACCCGTATCCGCCACGGATCGTCTCACGTAAGGGTTCTGTTCTGTAAAATCCGTTAGGGTCAGACGATCACTGACAAAAAAAATCATTGACTGCCTTTGATTGCATGGGCATCCGTGCTACACTGACGGCATGAGTGACACCGCAACTATCGAGGCCGAGGCTCAGGCCCCGGCGAGCAAGCCCCGCAAGCCCCGCAAGCCCGCCCCGATCGTGGTTGAGCGGGCCAAGAACCCGGACGCCGAGCCCGAGAAGATCCAGTGGATCACCGGGACCAGCACCTTCGGCTCGACCGCCGAGGCCAAGAAGGCAATCGTGGACATCGCCGAGGCAGGGCTCTACCGCATCGTTCAGGTCCGCGACCAGTTCACGGTCTCCGTCGAGACCAAGCCGGTCGTCAAGATCGACTGAGACATCCCACTGGCCTGGGATCAGGCAGCGTCTTCAATGCCACCTAGCTGCCAACATCGTCGGCCTCTCTTCATCAAGGCTGACTCGTTGGGGAAAACAGGTTGTGGTGGCAACCAGAACCCCGATAAGCCACGGCTGGGCCAACCTTCATGCAACTCCCCCGATGCATGAAGGCCCCAGCCGTGGCTTTTTTTGGAACGCGATTGGCCGGAGCCCGGCGAAGGACACGACATGGAACTGCTCAAGGCATCTGACATCGGAGCCCTGCTCCAGATCTCCTCGCCAGGCGTCTACCGAATGGTCAAGGACGGCAGACTCAGCGGCGTCACCAGAGGACGAAAGCGGGTCGGCTACGAGCCCAACGAGGTCATCCAGATGATCTGGGATTCCTCCACCGTCGCACCAGAGGACAAGGAGTTCCTCTGCTCCGTGGTCAAGCAGGGCCGGGAAGCCATCCGCAAGGCCGTGGCCGCCCGCAAGCTCGTCACGGCCACAGAGGCCGCTTGCCTGCTCCAGGTGACCCGGAACACCGTCGTCAACTGGACCCGCGACGGCATCCTCAAGCCCAGCAGGACCTCGCCACGGGTCAACATCTACGACGTGGACGACATCAAGGCCGCCGCCACCTCCCTCGGGATCGGGACCGAATGGGCAAGCTGAGCCCCACCCAGAGGACCCTCCGCGAGATGCGGAAGATGGGCCGGATCTGCGGGATCGTCGAGCGGTTCAACGGCTACGCCGGGCCGCACGGCGTCAGGCAGGACCTCTTTGGCTTCATCGACATCATCGCCCTGGACCCTCAGGACGGCATCGTGGGCGTCCAGAGTACCGGGACCGACTACTCAGGCCACCTGAAGAAAATCACGCAGGAGAGGGCCGAGGAGGTCCGGGAATGGCTCTCCTGTGGCGGAGTTGTCGAACTCTGGGCCTGGCGGAAGGTCAAGCAGGTCAAGGGCGGGACCAAGATGGTCTACCGCCCCCGAGTCAAGAAGATCACTGCCGCCGACCTTGATACTGAACTGTCACCGGGGGACGACCCGGCAACTCCTGACGACGCTTCGCCGCCTCTTCCAGAGTGATCGTCTGGATCCAGCCGTCCACCACGGTCCTCTGGACGTAGCGGAACCCGTTCTCCTTCCGGAGACGACGGACGATCTCGTTGAGCCCGTCGTGGTACTCCTTCACGTCAATGTTCCGGGCACGCAGGGACTTGCTCACATCCTCGCTGGTGGCCCCGAGGCTCATCAGGGCAGCCAGAGACTTCTCGGCGTTCTTCCAGTCGTCCTGCTCGATCTCCTCGTACATGTTGGTGTAGTGGTAGTTCTTGGCCCTTGACATGGCCTGGTTGAACATCACCTCACGCTCTTCTCGCGTGAACCCGTTGACCCGAGCAGCCTCGTTGATCTCCTGCATGACCTTTCGGAGCTTGGCAAAGTCACGATCCGACTTCTCGTCGCTCCGGTCCTTGGCGTTGGCGTAGATGTTCAGCATCCGCTCCATCTCCCCGACGATCCGACCTCTGGTCTCACCGGATCGCTTGGGCAGAGACAGCAGGAATTGACCCTGGAATTTCACGTTCTCCATGTCCGCGCCGCGGAACTCGTAGCTTCTTGCGCTGAACGGGATGGACTCGGCAAAGCCCGTTTTCGCCAACCTCATGAGGCTGTCCGTGATCAGCTTGTCGCCCTCCAGCTGCCCGAGTTCGGACTCTCGCTTGATCTCTTTGAGTTCTCCAATAAATGCCGCTCCGAAATGCCAGATCGGGGCAGACTTCGAGACCGCCTGATCCGCCGCACCACCGATGCCTCCAGTGAACCAGCGGGCCACCTCCTTGATTTGCTTGCCGGGATTGACGTAGGACCGATACCTCTGGACCTCTTGTCCACGGAGACGCTGAATCGTCCGGGAAAGCGGCGTGATGTCGAAGGTGATGAACCGATCGCCACGCTCGTTCATGTGCGGCAGGGGCTTCATGTCCTCGTCTTCGTCCAGTAGGCCAGCCTTCATCATGGCGTAGATCATGGCCTGGAAAATGCTGGTCCAGACGTGGAGACCAGCGATCATGCCAGCCATGTAGACCGGGCCGCGACGGGCGTAGAACGTGTTCACGTCCGCGTCCTTGACCATCGGAATGCTCTTGACGCCAGGCGTCATCTGGGCAAGCTTCAGAGCCGGGTGCTTGACGGACCTGGTAGCGACCCGGAAGACGCTCATGGTCCAGTCGATTGACAGGAACGTGACCCGAGCCGCCTGTTCGTTCTGCTTCTGGGCGTCCTTCCAGTTCGCCCCGGTGAGGGTCCGCCGCACCTCGTCCAACACGACGCCTGCGGCTGGCAAAACGCCTCTCTGGCTCGCCTCCTGGAGTCTTGCACGACCTTCGTAGAAGTCGGGCATGACGATCCGCTCTTGTCCGCCGAACATGTCGTTGACGAAACTCATCAGGTCTTCAAGCTGGCCGTCGATGCTCTTCTGCCCAGGCTTCGGCTCCTTGAACACGAGGCTTTTCGTGCCTGTCGATGACTCGTCGATCGACTCGATCAAGTCCGTCATCATCAGGTTGGCCGCCGTGTAGAGCTTCAAGCCGTTGTGCCACCTGTCCCAAAGCTGGCGATCAAGGGCTCCCTTGATTTCACGAATTCCCAGTGCAACATTGAGCTTGTTCGGAAGGCCAAGCTTCGTGAGAATGTTCGCAAGCTCTTCAAGGAAGATGTCTACTCCGCCGACCTGTCGGTCGAGTGCGGCAGCCCCGCCGACGCCGCTTGCCTCAAGACCGCGACCGACGAACAAGCCCACGTTGAACGGGCTGTCTTCGGAGTGGGCCAGGGCGATCCCGATGTGGTGAGCCGGAATGATCGGCATCCGGTAGCCGGTCCATCTGTTGACCACCCCGAACACACCTTGGTTCAGGAAGGTGTCTGTCGGGTCGATTCCGAACCGCCGAAGCTCCAACCTGGTTGCGATCACACCCTTCAGCGGGTTCCAGCTTGTCCCGAGGTTGCCCGACCAGGCGGACTCCGTCAGCGAGAATGCGTGGAATCCGCTGAAGAACAGGGCGGACTGCTTCAGGATCGCGTTGATCGCGGAAATCGCCTTGACGATCCGGTTGCCGCCGATCGGGTCTTCAAGCAGCGAGTTGATCGGGCGGACCACGGCAGGGTGGACGTAGACGGGACCGACGATCCCGATCGACTGGCCTGACTTGGTCTTCCGGAACGCGATACCTGAAAGCAGCGCGTTCTGGACCGGGACGTACCCAGGGATCCGCTGTTGGCTGATGTACGGCATCCCGTCAGAGGTCTTGCGGGTCATCAACTGGTTGATGTACCACCGACCGACCATCGCACGGTAGTTGGCCTGAGCGGAAAGCATGAGCAGTTCCGCCGCGTCCAGCGTCTTCGGGACCAAGCCTGCCTCAATGCCCTCCTTGTAGGTGGGGATATTCCGCTTCTTGGAGAACGGCGTGTTCGACTTCAGCGTCAACCACTGTCGGACCTCGCTGCGAGGCCGTTGCCAGATGTGGGCGACGTAGTTTGTCATGTATTTGATGTAGTCGTCGCCCATCCCCGACGCCTTCATCATCCGGTTCACCTCAGCCCGGACGTTCTCGAATTCCTCCCGGACCAGACCGAGCGTCTGATGGAAGAACACGTCCCCGTCGTACAGGGCGAGCAGCTCCTCGTACGTCTCCCCGGTCCTGGGGTCGCCGGTCTCCTCGATGATGAACGTCATGTCCTCGCGGACACGCTTGGCGTCGGCCCCGTACCTGGCCTCGGTGCGGCGAATGATCCGGACGTAGATCGCTTCCAGATCGGCGATCTTGCGGTGGATCTTCCGGCTGGCGTCACGCGAAAGCATGTACGCAAGCTCGCGGGCCTGCGGGTCTCGCGGGACGACCACGCCCTTCGGAGCGGGCGTCGCCACCGGCTCGGGCCTTGCAACGGGGAAAGCCTCGACGGGCTCGATGTCCTTGGTCATGACGTGCGGTTGACCGTGGATCATTCGGAGGGCTTCGACCAGATCGGAATTGCTTCGGAGAAGTTCCTCCATGACTTCGGTCAGGCGAGGTGCGATCGACCTGGCCTGCTCCGGCATCATGAAGTACGCCGAGAAGAAGTCGGCCAGAAGTTCCTGGCTCTTCAGCCGGTACTTGATGTAGTCGCTGTTGGTGTCAGACCAGTCAACCGGGACGTTGCCGGGCTCCGGGCGGACCCATGATGAGAGACGCTTGGCCTCTTCTTGAAGCTCGGACGGCGAGTAGCCGGACTTTGCGAACAGCTTGGCGAACGGCAGATTGTCCTTGCCCTGGAAGATGATCGCCGCGAAGCCGTGGCCGACTTCGTGAGAGATCGTGCGAACCCACCTGGGGTCGCCGATCTGGACCTCGAAGGTGTTCTTGTTCTGCTGCTCCCTGGCTTCGGCGATTGTCCGGACGTTTGCGTTCCTGGCCGCCTTGCTGATGATGTTCATCCATGGCTTGCCTGGCCTCTGGCCTCGGGAGAGGCCGATGCTGCCCAGCACGCCAACATCCTCGCCGCGAGTAGTCGTACTGACGATGAAGAACCCGAGGCGTCGAGCGGCTTCCCAGATGTCGATGCCCAAGCCGTCGCGGACGTAGATCCACGGCGGCATGGTGTCATCGACGCTGGCTTCGTGCTTGGGCACGATCTTCTGGTATGGCTTCAGCGGATCCTGGAGCGGGGTCTTGGTCTGCCCCATCGACAACGACGCCTCGGACGTGACGCCGACGACATCCTGCTCGGTGGCTCCCTCGCCCTCAAGATTGATGTTCAGGTTGATGCCTTCAATCTCAGCCGCCTTCTGCTTCGAGTCGAAGGACGCCTTGAAGGTGATGCCGATGTCCTCGCCCATGTAGACGCCGATGAGCTTGATGAAGGCGTCCTTGTCACGCACGACGAATTGAACGCTTCGCTGGCCCTTTCTCCACGAAAGCTGGATCCCGAGGTTGTCAAGAATCTCCTTGATTCTTGGATGGTTCAAGAGCAACTGCTTGCTCTTGATGGTCGGAAGGCTGACTTCGGCCAAGTTTCCGCTGTACCCGCGAATTACAACGCCTTCGCTGCTGTTGGCCGATCCTCTCTCGTCAAAGACGAGCTTTGCGACGTTTTCGGGAGTGCTGAGAGTGATGGACCTTTGCTGCGCGAATGTTGCAGGCTTCCAGTCGGCAGGCATCAGAATGCCTTCTCGCTCTGCGCCGGTGTTGTCAGTGAAGAAGATGATTTTTCCTCGACCTCTGTTCATGAGAACAGCATTGAGGACGTTGCCGGTGAACATGTACCGAACTTCACGGCTCTGCTTTGACTTCTCCTCGAAGATCTTGAAGAAATCTTCGATGGACCCTGCGACCATGCCGACAAGATACTTCGCTTGCTCGCCTGTCTTGTCTGTGTTCTTCGGGGCCGAGCCGGATTTGCCGATCATCGAGAACGGGATTGCCAGCGTTCTCGATGAATCAGGGACCGCCATTGTCACGGTGAACGCGCTGAGCGAAAGCGGGTTTTTCACGACCTTTGGCGAGTGCTTGACATCGAGAATGATTCCAGACTGAAGCTCCTGTCCAGTCTGCGCTTCCTTCAGAGTCCTGGCAGAACCGATCAAGACCTGATCTGCGATGTTTTGAATTTCGTTGATCTTGTCGTTCAGTTCGTTGTTGTAAAGGATGGAAATGCTGCGAAGCTCATTAGCCTTGTCCACCGGCCAGTCCGAAATCGGAGGGGTCTTCTTCGGGTAAAACGTTTCGGAAGTAAACGAGGCCACGACGGTCTCTTTTTTTCCCTCCTTGTCGAAATATTTGACTTGGTACAGCGTGCCCTTTTCGTTTGTCACGATTTTTTGGACGACGCCTTCCTGCTCCTGGTTTCTGACCCAGACAACCGAATCGCCTTCCTTGACCTCGACTTCGATACCGAGATCCCTCGCCATCTTTCTGGCTTTTTCTGTAATGATCCTGGTGTAGTAGGCGGAACCCAAATCCCTTGCTCGCTTGACAAGCTCGTCAACCGCCTTTTTCGCCTCGGTTCTGATGACCGATTGATCGAGTGTCGCGGCATCGCCTTCGATCTTCAGCCTTCCGGCGATTCTTTCGAGGATCTCAAGTTTGCTCAACGGCCTCTTCAGAGCCCTGATGGACACTTTTTCAAGAATCGTGCCTGCAAAGAACGGGCTTCTGCTGTTTTTCTTGATCGGAGGATTGACTTCCTGACTGGCGATGACTTCCGCCTGGAGGTCGAGGAATTCAGCCTCCAGCGGGTTCGTGCCGCTGGCCTTGAGGCCCGCAAGAATCCGGTTGTAGCTTTCGAGGATTCTTTCCCAAAGCTTTCTCTGTTCTTCAACCGGCAGAAGAACCATTCTTCCAGTGACCATCTTGACGATGTCTATGGCCGGTGTTTGGGGAGACAGTGGTCCGAGCCGCATGGCTCGGAGCGTTTCGATCTCGTCGAGGAACACCTCTCGGATCGCGGCACCGCCGACGATGTTCATGATGTCAGGGAGGTCCACCTTCAGGGAGCCTGTGGTGTCGGCGGACACGTTTGCGTTCAGGCTGCGGAGCTTCCGCATGATCGCCGCAGCCGGGCGAAGCTCCATTGGGAGGCTGGTCATGACAAACGAGTATCGCGGCAGGTTGACCTGGCCTGATCGGTTGACGCGACCGAGGACCTGCATGAATACGTTCACGTCGTCCTCAGGCTCAAGGACGAACATGTGACGAGGCTTCTGGCCTTCGGGGACGTTCTTTTCCGATGCGTGCAAAGAAACGCCGGTCGCCGACGAGCGGTTCAGCAGGACGAAGTCCAGCTTGCCGGAGTTGAACTTTCGGCGGATTTCCTCTTTCGAGTCCGCTTCCTTCCGCTCCGCCCATTTGGGGTCGTCATCGCTGTAGTCGATCTTCAAACTACGACCCGTGAGTTCCGCTCCAGAGTACCCTGCGCCTTGAAGTTCGTTGAAGATGTAGTCGATCGGGCTGACTGGAAGATCAGCAAGCTTCGATTCGTCGATCGCAACTTCCGACACATGGAGTGCCGCCCTCAGTGCAAGCCCTTGGGCGTTGTTGAAGAACGAGTCCTGGTCGTCCGGGTCAATCTTGATCCTGACGATTTCTCCGCTTGGAGCCTTGAACGACACGGTCAACAAGCGGTCAAGGGTTCGCTCGACCGCTGCCCTGAAATCGGCGTCGGCAACAGTGCCAAGGCCCTGCTCGCCCTTGATGTCCTGGAGAGCGGCTTCCATCGTCTTGGACACGGAGATGACCACGGCTTCGCCGCTCGCCATCGACTGCTTGATCTTGTCGATTGCCCCAACGACCTTCGACGCGAGAATGATCTGCGACGAAAGGTTGTGCATCACCGAGCCGAAATCGACTGACGAAAGACTTGGGTCTCCAACTCCTGGGTCGGAAACCGCTCCGTACCCCTTGGCGAACATCCATTGCTGGACCTCTGGCGTTGCAAGATATTCCGAAACGGCCCTGCTCAGGTCGTAGAACGTATTGAAGATCCTTGAAGTGTCGTCGCCGTATGAAGCATCGACGCCGACGACGACCGGGTCGAAGTTGATGCCCGCGTACGAACGCTCACGGCGGATCAACTGATACGCCCGGATGAAGTAGGTCGAGATGATCTGCTTCAGCGGCAGTCCTCCGGACGCGATGGCCTCCTGCATGACAAGCGAAGTCGGGAACACCTCGCCGAGGTCGGTGTTGGAATACAGGGACAGGACCGCCTCGTTCTTGGCGAACGTCGCCGACGAGAACACAGCACCGGCAGACCGGCGGATGATCTTTCGGACCTGGTTCGCCAGCAGGAACGGGGCCTCTGGCGTCATTTCGTTGACTGACTGCGTGCCGCCAGCCGTGTGCGACTCGTCGAGGATGAAGATCGAGTCCGGGGCGTACTTCGACATCATGCCGTTCCGCCAGGAAAGAACCCCGGCTTCGCCCTTCTTCCGGTCGGGCTTTTTTCTTGGCGTGAGCTGCGAGTACGTCGTGGCGATCACGTCGTAAACGACGTTGTCGCCAGCTTTCAGACCCTCTCCGTTCCTGAAGGATTTCAGCATGGTGCTGAAATGCGTTCTGGTCGTGTCGTTGTCGTTCGACAAGATCTTGACGGAGTTCACCACCTTGCCGGTCTTGGCGTCCTTGAATTCTCCGTTCGTGCTTCGGTCAACGTTCGTCGGCGCGAACTTGATGTCGGTGTATCCGAGGTCGGCGAACTCGCCAAGCATGTCCGTGTAGAGAGACGAATTCTCTGTCACGAAGACCGGGATTCTGCCGGAACGCATTGCGTAGATCAGCAGAGCGGCGACCTGACGGCCTTTTCCGATGCCGGTCATGTCGCCGATGATGAAGCCCTTGCCCTGCTCAAGCTGGTAGATCGCCAGTGCGATCGAGTCCAATTGCTCGGCGTAGAAGATGCCGCTAATGATCTTCTCGAAGGTCATGCCGATCTTCTCGGCGACGTACTCCTCGACGGTCTTGCCGGTCTCTCGCTCGATGAGGGCGATGGCTTCCCTGACGGCTTCCGCCTGCCGCTCCGGGACCAGCGTCCCGGCAGCGGGCGTGTTCTTTGCACCCGGCTGGTATTCGACTTGGCGGTCACCAGCACGGACTACAGGCTTCGGGGCAGGCTCTCCGGGCTTTCCAGCCCCTCCAGGGCCTCCATCCACTCCGCCAGGCTCGCCTTCAGGGCCAGGCTCGCTTCCCGGCTCGGGCTCACCTTCTTCGGGCTGTAGCCCAGGCTGATCCGGGGGCTCAACGCCTCCTCGGCTCTTTGTACCAGCATCGCCGCCAGTTCCGCCGGGCTCTCCGCCATCATTCCCGACATCCTTTGGCTTGCCGGGAACGTTGACGCCTGCACCAGCCCCAGGACCCGCTCCCTGAGTGCTTCCACCCACTGGCCCCGGTCCAGTTCCAACTGGCCCTTTCGGAGGCTGATCGCCCCGACCAGGCCTGCCCGATTGTCCCTCGCCTCCGGCGCGTAGCCTCTCAAGAGCCACCTCCTCAAGCTGCTGCCAGGTCTCGATGACCGGCGGATTTTCAGCAGCCAGGAACGGGACCTTTTCCTGGCCCTCCTGCTGCTGCTGGAAGTAGAACAGGTCCACCGGCCACGCTGAACCCTGGCGAGCGTAGAGCTTGCCGCTCAGCGTCAACCTGACTGGAACGTCGTAGTGATCCCGGACATATGACCAGAACTTCCGCCACTTGTCGCTGTTGTACCGGACGCCCTTGTTCACCTCGGTCAGGTTGCCGGAACCGATGATGGCGACCGCTCCGGGGACTTCACCAGTGGCGATGCCCTTGAGGAACTTCACCACGATGGCATGGTCGATCTGGTCGGTGATGAAGGTCTGGCCGCCCTCTACGGGAATCTGCCAGACCTTCTTCTGGCTCGGGTTCTTCGGGTCGGTCTTGGTCCCGAACGGCGGGTTCATCAACCGGAACAGGAAGCCACCGTCAACCGTGGGGCTCAAAGCGTCCTGGTTCGACGACGAATGACCGAGACTCGGCGACGGCGAACGCATCCCGAGTTCGAGCAGGCCGTCGTACCTGTTCTTGTCGATCTCGTTGCCCTGCCGGAGGCTGCCGTTCCTGCCGATCAGGAGCGCACCGTGCCCGGCGGTCGGGTCGAACAGCGGCGTGAACCTGGTCACGCCGCCAAGGACCTGAGCAGCGAACGCCATTGGGATCGGCGTCGAAAACTGCTGAAGCTCCTTCGACTCCGCCGTGTAGTCGTGCATCAAGGGCATCGACTGGTAGATTTCAACGAGCTTGTTGTAGACCTCGGAGAAGACGGCAGGATCCGTGTAGGCCTTCTCACCGGCCTTCAGGATGATCTCGTCGGCGACCGCGACGGTCGCCTGCTCGTAGACCTCGGCCACGCGGCGGCGGATGTTGTCCGGCAGCTTCTCATTGGTGTCCTCGCCGAAGAACAGGCGAGCGACGTAATCCATCAGATCCTTGCGGGTCCGGAACCTCGCGCCGCTCTTGAGGTAGTCGATCAGGATCAGCCGAAGCTCGCTCCATTGCGGGTCGTCGATTGATCCGATCAGCGGGGCCTGCTCCTGCCCCTTCGTGATGCCCAGCATGGCCTGACGCACGTTCGGCGTGCCGGTCAGGGTCATCCTGGAATCGCCTGGCGCATTGGCCGCAATCTGGACCAACTGGGGCCACGCGGTCTCCAGCGGCTTGGCGATCTTGCCAATGACGCGGATGGCCTTTTCAGGGTCGCCGGTCATGGCGACCAGATTGCTGTAGACCGCCCCAACGATATCAGTGAAATCAGTTCGGCCTTCGTCGAAGACGGCGGCTTCAATCAGTTCGCCGACCTTTTCTTGAAGTGCTTCGGACGGCTGTTCAGCCCGGCTGGCCGCACGGAGGTTCTTCGCGTCCTGGAGGGACTCGACGCTTCCGGCCTCGGCTCGCAGCGATGCCCTGGCTTCCACCACTCGACGCTGGTCGTCACTCAGTTCCTCGATGGTGACCGCTTCGCGGTTCTGGTTGACGACGGTCTTGAGCTTCTTCTTCCTGGCCTTCTCGGCGACCTTGTCTTCTTCGCCGAGGATCTCAAGGATGTCGCTGAGAGCCTTGCCCATGCGAGTGGACTTCGTCTGTCCCTGTGGCTGCTGGCGAGGAGACGGCGGAGCTTGAGGCGGAACTTCGGCCTTTGGTTTCGGCTCGGCCTTCGGCTTTGGCTCGGTTTCGGTCGGAGCAGGGGATTCCTCCTGGCTTCCGAATCGCTCGGCGAGCTTCTTTGAGAACCCGGCGGCAATCGGGTTGATCGGTGGTTCCGGCGGCTCAGCACCCGCAGCTTCAGCGGGCCTTGCCTTTCGCGGCTCGGCCTCCGGCTTCGCCTCAGCCGGGGGCTCAGGAACCCGCTCGGCACCCGGAGGCGGGCCGCCGGGGATCGTCGGGCCGGTCTCGCCTGGGGCAAAGGCACCGCCCGGCGTCGGAGCCTCGCCTGGGGCAAAGGCACCGCCCGGCGTCGGAGCCTCGCCGGGAGCAGGCTCGCCTTCAGGGGCGGGAGCAGGCTCGCCTTCAGGGGCGGGAGCAGGCTCCAAAGGGACGGGAGCAGGCTCGCCTTCAGGGGCGGGAGCAGGCTCGCCTTCAGGGGCGGGAGCAGGCTCGCCCTCTGGAGCAGCCGGAGTCGGCTGGGGCGGCTCTTGGATCTCGACGGTCGGGCCTTGGCCCTCAGGAGCCGCAGGGCCGCCCTCAGGACCGCCCTCGGGTGCGGCGGGGCCACCGGCCTCCGGGCCGCCTTCCTCGCCGCCCTCGTATGGGTACGGGAAGGGATCCGGCGTCTCCATCGGCTCGGGCTGCGGAGTGCCCGGCGGCGGCGGGGTCTCGCCCCGGTCTTCGGCCTCGGATTCCTCGACCTTCGTTTTCGGGGCAGCCGTCTGCACGAACCCACGACCAGGGACGAACTCGAAGCCGTCGTTCCAGAGCCGACGCCAGAGGATCTGAACCTCGCTGACGAAGTTCTGCCGGGCGTTCTTCTTTCTCAAGAGAGACTGAATGTTCGGCGGGAAGTTCCTGATCTGGGATCGCGTCAGGTCCTTGACCTTCGGATCCGTGATCTCAGACATGACCTGAGCGAAATCCGGGTCGTTCTTGGCGATATCCCAGGCTTGGATGGCCGCCTCGCCGATCTCGTCGAGCGTCTTGCCGCCACGGCGGACGTAGTTGGCGACCTCTGACGTGGTGCTGAGGACGGCGGAACCGCCGACCGCGCCAAGACCGGCCTGCACGAAAGCCTCGGGAGTCAGCATCGAATCCAGTTCGACGCCGAGTTCGTTGGCGACCATCGTCCGGAAAGCCGCTTCGCTGAGAAGCTGGGCCTCCTCCTCAAGGACCTCGCCAATCATGTTGCGGAAGACGCGACCGACTGGCGAACGGCTCCCATAGATCTGGCGAGGCAGAACACCACGCTCGATCAGTGATGAAGTCACGCCGTACGCGACCGCACCAAGACTCGCCGTCATTTCCGCGTCTTCGCGGGACACGCCAGCCTTGATCAGGGAATCGACCATGGCTTCGTACGAGCTACCAGCCTCCATCGCAAACAGCGAGTAAGCTGCGACCCGGACGCCGAAGTCCCTGGCCTCCTTCTGGATCACCAGGCTGGCCGCCTGAGCCTCGGCAGCATTCAAGCCACGACGCGCGGCGGCCCGGCTGGCGGCGGCAGCACCGCGACCAATGAAGACGTTGTAGACCGCGTTGGCAGCATCTTCCGGGAACTGCCCGGTCCAGTAGTCGATGTTGCCGGAAGCGTCGTCGCTGACGAACGGAGTCTTCGGCTCGAAGTCTTCCGGAGGAGCAAGGATGCTCGTCTCTTTCAGACTCTTGATCGGCTCGGAAACATACTTGTCGATGAGTTCCTTGGCCGACTGGAGATACTCTTGCCGCAAATCGACGACCGGCTGAGTCATTGCGATTTGGAGCTTGCGGCGACCCTCCGGGATCTTGAAGCCCTTCCGAGCTTCCCGGAAGTCTCTGAAGCCTCCGCCGTACGGCATCCCGGTTCTCGGATTGATCCGTGGCCTGGGCTTTTTACCGCCAGTCAAGGATATACCGTAGTACTGCTCGAAATCCTCCGCGTACTCGGCGAACGCCTCGCCAATCGCCCCGCCGATGCCGCTGGCAGCCATATCGACTTCGGCCATCAGGTCGTTGTAGTACTCTGGGAATTCCCTGGCAATCTGCGGGATCGACTTCAGGACATCTCCGTTGTTCGACTTGACGATCGCTGCCGAACGCATCGCGTAGTAGGTCGAGGCCCTGAAATTGTCCACTGAAAGCTGTTGGAGCGAGAGTGCCGCCTGAGGCGTCTCGCCAAGCGTCAGTTGTGCCAGAGTCACACCAGCCCGGCCAACGCCCTTGGCAACATTTCCGGCAATCGTCCTGTCCTCGCGGGCTTCGGCAAGACGCTCCTGCTCAGAAATGATCTCCTGCCGGTTGACGATGTTGTCGTCAAGCTGGACGCCGGGCAGCGAATCGAAGAGCCGGTTGCCGCTGCGTCCCGGAACCGGAATCCTTGAGCCGCCGTCCATGGGAACGTCGGTCTGTCCGACGCTGTCGCCAGGCAGGCTGTCGAAGAACGAGGACCGATTCGTCGGCTGATTGGGTTCCATGTCACCTTCCCGCAGCGCGGTCAACTGGCTTCTTTTCGATCAGGTTGGAACGCCCAGGCGGCAGGACGAGGGCGACTTCGCCGCTCTGTACGGCAGCCATGTAGACATTCTGGTTGTTCTTGAACGTCGAGACCTGAACGCGCTTCGTCCTGCCGGTGGCCTTGTCGATGATGTAGACGCTACCAGCATGGGCTCCGCTGGTGTCCAGCATACCAGTCGTGTCGTAGAAGACACCTTGCGGGAGGTCAGGGGAAAACTCGGTTCCAGGCAAGATCGACCTGGGGTCCTGGAACAGGCCGCCGCCGGTGCTGCCACGCCTCACGCTTTCAGACGCAGCCTTTCTGGCCGCTGATTCGGCGGCTTTCTTGCTTCTGGCGAATCCATAGGCTTTCAAATAGTCGTCTTCGTTCGGGACAATTTTTGATTCGTCGATTTCCGAACCTGGGCCAAACTTGCCGCCGGAATCGAACCCGGTCTCCCTTTCAATGGCAAATTTCATCGCAAGTTCATGGACCTGGTCGTCCGGTATTCCGGGGAACTGGCCGATATCAACGATCTCGGTGTCGCCATTGGCCTTTTGCATCGTCCAGACGCCAGCACCAGTGTCCCACTTCAGTTGGCCGGTCTGCTCGCCCTCTTCGCCGATCAAGACCCCGGACCTTTCAGCGTACCCCTGGACGATCCGGACCTCGTTGCCCTGAAGCTCGCGTTCCCGGCGTCTGAGTTGGCGAAGCTCCTGTCCGTCAAACCGGCCACTCCCGATGGCCTCGCGGGTTCTCATCAACTCGTCGGAATTCCGCTTGAGCCGAACCGCCGAGTCGTGATAGACGCTGCCCGGGTTCCGCTCGTACTGAGCAAGCGAATCCCTGGCCTGGGCGTACATGCCAGGCTCCTGCTCCATCATCTGGATCATTCCGGCCATCCGCTGATCCACGACGTAATCACCGCGAGGGCCGATGGTAGCCGGAAGAAGACCACTTGAGGTCATCATCACGGCGTTTCCGCTCGGGTCCCTGATCACGTCGCCCTGACGGATTCCAGCAGATCTGGCGTCGTCGTCCGTGTAGCCGCTCACGCTGCCGCCGATGTTTTTGATCGTCGCTGCACGCTCCCTGACAGGCGTGTCAGCCGCCATGCGGCCCTCGGTCTCCCACGCAGGGTTCGCGGCAGCAGGCCCACGCTGGCCCGCACGACGCTCTAGCTCCCGTTGGTTTCTGATCTTCGCCGAGCGGGAGACAGTCTCGCCAGCAGCCTCCGCTCGGGCAATCGAGTCGGCGTATTCCGGGTCACCAGGGCGAATGCGGGACCCGTCCTTGCGGAAGAAGAATTGCGACCGACTCCCGTCACCTGCGACGTTCGGAAGGAAGCCGGTCTGGCCGTACGGAAGCTTTTTGCCAGAACGGATGGCCTCAAGATTCTGCTTCTGCCATTGGTCACGAATGTAGCGACGAATGACAGGATGCTGCTTGTCCAGATTCCGAGGAACTCGTCCGGTCTCATTGAACTCCCTGAACGCGGCATACCCGCCAGTGTTGATGATCGAGTCAACGTCAGCGTCAGTCATCTGACCGCCGCCGGAATACCCCTGCATCAGTGCAATCAGGTTCTCGGAGACCGTGTCCGGGCTGTCGCCGAGAAGCTTTTCAACCCCCTTCGGATCTTTGTCCAGGAAGCGTTCAAGATCTTTCTGAACCTTGAATCTGGCTTCTCGCTGAGCAGTCTCTCCGAGGAACCGCCCAAGATCAGCCATCGCTTTGTTCGGCTGAATAACGCCCCCGTCCTGGCGAATCAATTCTTCTTCGCGGCGAATTGACTGAGGCGTTGTCCTGATCCGCTCTTCAAGCTCGTCACGGCGTTGCTTCGCTCTGGCCTGCTCATACCGAACCGGGGCCATCGCCCGCTGGAATTCCTGTTCGCGGGCGTTTGCTTCGGCAATATTCGCACCAAACCGGGCCATCGCTTCGTTCGGCTCGATGACTCCGCCGGTTCGAGCCAGCATGTCTCGTTCAGCCTGGAGCCAAGACGGAGTCCTAGGCTCATCAAGTTCTCTTCGACGGAAGAGATCTTCCTCGCGGAGCATCCGGTTGGGCCGAGCATAAGACATGAGGTCGCGGTTCATCTCAAGAGCAGCAGCCGCTCTAAGATCGGACTCTCCAGGAGCCTCAAAAGTGGCTCCAAGAGAAGAATCGCGATTGGACCTGACAAAGGCAGTGGCAGCCGTGGCAGGGGCGTTCCTGTTCTGCCCCTTGATGCTCATCATGATGCCGGGCTCTTTCCAGCTCGTATCGCCGGGCTGAGCAACAGCAAACGGGTCAACCACCTTGGGCTGCTTCTTCGCCATCAGGTCACCTCGTCACGCCGAGAGCGGACGAAGTGTCGAACTTCACGTCGCCGCCATACTGCTTCAGGTCGTTGGTGTAAGTCACAATTCCGGAGCCTGAACGCTCCGTGAAGACCCCGCCAAACACCTCTGCATCAACGATGGTCACAGATTTCACGTTCGATGAATCGACCGAGAAAGAGCCGCCGTACAGCTTTAGGCCGAAAGCGTCCCCATCCGAGTTGTCGCCGAGCGTGCCGCTGCCTCGCCAGTTGATCGTGCCGCCAGATTGGATCACGTTCCTGGCCGGGCTGGTTTTGAACATGTTCACGACGCCGCCGGTCACGGTCATGCTGCCAGGTTCCGTCACCTCGCCGATGGCAACCGTGGTCGCCTCGATCGGGGACGAGCAGTTGAACGTGCCAGCCGTGACCACCACCTCGTTCAGGTTCGTGGCGTTGATTCCGAGGGTGACCGTCGCGCTCGGGCAGTTGATCATGAAGATCTTTTGGATGCTGATCGCATTCTCAAGCGTGATCGTCCCCAGGACGTTAGTCCCGATCACCCGAAGAGACTGGATCGTGGACCCGAACCCGATCGAAACGAGATCCTGGGACCGGATCCCGCCGATCACGTCGATCTCGTCGATGGTTCCCTCAATCATGGTGGCCGCACCACGACCGTTTATGACCGCCTTGCCGTCCGTGTTCGACACGTCGATCTGGAGGTGGAAGCCCTTGGACGGCTGACCGATCGTGCCGGTGTAGGTGCTGGCGACCCTCAAGGTGTTCAGGTCAACCGCCGACTGATCGAGCCCGTAGTAGACATCATGAGGAGAGTCGGCAAAGACGACGTCGTCGCCGCTGACAGGCTTGGCGTTCGTGTCCCAGTTCTTCGTAGTGTTCCAGTCGTTCGGCCCAGCCGAAGCGGTCGAGTCCGCGACCGTGGTCGTGGCAGATCCCGTGACGGTCACGGCAAGGTAGAACGGCGCACCGGCAACCTTCGCCGTTGCCGTGACCACGTTCGACGCCACGGTCCAGGTGATGGCCTGAAAAAGGGCGTTGGAGCTTCCTGCCGCCGCCGCCTGAATAGCAGCGGCGTGGACGGTCTCGTCAACGCCGGAAGCCGTGTGCTGGACCGTGGCCGTGCCACCGTTCTCGTCAGTCAGCGTGATCGTGTAGATGTCGCCGTTGACAGAGTCGTTGTTCAACGTGATCAGGGTCACCTGTGCAGCGGCAGCAGCACCGCCAAACCATAGAACGGTAGCCATGTCAGCCTCTCAAGAAAGGGAAGTTCCAGGCCGCAAAATTGAATCCGGTTCCG
>JGI10211J34971_10000639_pt1 | contig 28936 bp, 33 predicted proteins | sample Etolagsediment_FD_34971 | JGI IMG/M metagenome (IMG submission 34971)
TGAATTTTCTTTGGTCAGAAGTTTCAACTATTATAGGGGCTTTTGTGCTTTATGTCATTGTTTTTACTCAGTGAACTTTAATTCTTTTCAACACCTTTTATGTGTCCTGAGCAGTCTGATAAATAAGTACAGTTTCATGCAGGGATAAGGATGTTTCCTGTGTTGGAAAATGATTACTCATTCACTTGACAAAGTAGCCTGTCTATAGTAATTAGGCTGTCATTACTTCAGAAACAGAAACGGTGAAAGCCACAAACAATATTTTTACGGAGGATTAAGATGCCTACAATAGAACACAACGGAAACAGCTACAACTGTGATGAAGATGGATTCCTGCTTAATGGTATGGATGACATGAACGATGATTGGATTGATTACGTAAAAGGTGTTGAAGGTATTGCAGAGCTTACCGACGAGCATCATAAAGTGATCGACGCCCTTCGTGAGTACTACAAGAAAAACGGTATTGCTCCAATGGTACGTATTCTCTCCAAAACAACCGGTTTTCCTCTTAAGAGAATTTACGAGCTGTTCCCATCAGGACCTGGTAAAGGTGCCTGTAAAATGGCTGGTCTTCCTAAACCTACCGGTTGTGTATAATTACTAACTGAGTACGGTTTCAGTAGTCAAAAAAAGCCGTTATCCCTTTAAGGGATAACGGCTTTTTTTTGTGCGCCTACTGGCCTGTCACCTGTGGCTTGCGTGGTTATTCCTCTGAGTGTTTCAGGTGCGGGATAATTTGTCCTGAAGCAGTTTCTCTTCTATTGCTTTAACCTTCTCTTGATAGCTGCCGGGGTCAATGGCAGCACCTCTTATTCCACCCCGTAAATTGATTTCCGCAAGGTATGTCTCAGAGTTCTCAGTGATCATCAGGTCGAGGTGTGCGTATGGGAATGAACCCCGTGCCATAACATTCCGACACAGGGCGAGCTGGTGTTCTGTTAATGAAACGCTTGCGGCTTGGCCACCACAATGGAGATTGTTACGAAAGCTATCAGGATTGCTGCGTTCATATGCCTCGATGTAGTCTTTCAGAATGATGACCCGTATGTCCCTACTGTTATTAATAAAGGGCTGAAGGACAAATGGGTAGGGGAGAACATTATTCGCTGCCTGGGTGTACACGTCCTCGATGTCCTGAAAGAGGTGGATTCCAAGGCCTGCATTTTTACGATCGTGTTTCAGGATAACCTTTCCGATTGAATGTCGACCGAAAAGGGAGACAGTATCGAGAAGTCCATGGATGTCATAGATGACAACAGTGTGGGGTATCATGAAATGACTGAACAAACGGGCCTGGAACGTTTTGGAGCGGCTGGCGAGTTGTGATGAGGCCGATGGGATGAGCTGTACTCCCCGTTCTACCAGATCCAGGAGCAGGTGCTCTTCTGCATATTTCAGGCGAAGTCGACAGGCAATGATATCGCCGCCTGAAAGGGTATGGAGGTGTTCGGGGAACTCCCGATTGCTGGTGATAACAAGGGGATATTTGGTCAAAAGAGCATTTCCGAGAAACGTTGATGGAACATTGTGAGGTCTGCGTTGCACTGCCCGCAGATAAGTCTTATGTTCCCAAGTATTTGAGATGTGTCTTCCTGAGGAGTGAAGCTTCCGTCACTATTTTGGATGTAGAGTGTGGTGATGATTGCATTTTCTGCGACTTCGTAGAATTCTTCATCATTTCCACATTCAGGACAAACTATTCTATTGGCCGGGCTTGGGAGGTCCTTTGGCTGCATGGAGAATTTTTCAACCGTTTGCAGAGTGGGTGTTACCGGTTTCGGTGCTCACCAGATGGAGGTCTTTGCTTGCCACCTTCATTTCTCCGCTGAGTCCTGCGCCTGGTTCCACGCTGAGGCTGTTGCTCTCGATAAGTCCTTGAATCTGGCATGTTTTGCGAGCTGTAACCATGCTGGCCCTTACATCTCCCTTGAGAGTCCCGTGGCAGACAAAAGTTGCGACCTGCACGTTGCCGTTGATTTTCCCGCCTTCGCTGAGAATCAGGTGCTCACCTTGGATATTACCCTCAATGGTGCCGTCAATTCGGGCTTTGCCTTCAAATATCAATTCCCCCTTGATGGTCATCCGGGAGTCAATGATGGAAGAAATGACTTCTTTGTCAGCTTTTTCACTTTCCTGCTCAAAGCTGTCTTTTTTGTTGAATAGCGCCACCTTAGTTCTCCAAAGTACCAGAAGATGCAGAGTGTTCGTTTTTTGCCGTTAGTGAGATGGTATGTTTTTTCTTGGCATTTAACTGTGAGATAATTACGGGCTGGTAGAGCTTGTTGACTTTCAGAAATTTGCTGGGGTTGATTGGCTGTTTATCAAGGCATACTTCATAATGAAGGTGAGGGCCGGTGGAGCGGCCGCTGTTTCCTACGGTTCCAATAGCCTGACCGCGTTTTACCCTGTCACCACGTTTGACAAGAATCTTTTTCATATGTGCAAACTTAGTAGTGTAGCCGTTTCCATGGTTGATCTCAACGTATTTCCCATAGCTGCCGTTGAAGAAGGCTTTTTTGACAATACCGTCAGCAGTGGCAACGACTTTCTGACCATAATGGCCGCGCATGTCTACACCAGCATGGTATCCTTTCTTTCCATTTACCGGATCTGTGCGATGACCAAATGCTGATGTGACTGGACCTGGTACCGGGCGACCAAGAGGCAGGAAGTTTATAGTTTCCATGTAGCGGTCGGAGCGGTAGACGAGGTCTGTCCCTGCGGAATCTCGTGGTGCGAGAAAGGGACCACCTGAGTTGTTTCTGTCTTCTACCACGTCCTTTACTTCAATGCCAATGTTGCTCATGATTCGCTCAATCATGCTGCTACGTTCTTCCAGCTCAGAGACTGCGGTATTGAGAAGGGTTGTCTTTTCCTGCTGAAAATCTTCCGCCTGATTGCTGTTTAGTTCCTGAAGATCCTGAACTTTTAATGCAAGACTGTGTTTCAGGCGATTGCTTTTCTGGAGCTCTCTATTGAGTTCCGTTACTTGATTGTTCAACGCCTTATTGGTGTTGAAGAAATGATAGGCATTGTAACTGATAACAGTCAGGGTGATAAAAAGTGAAACAGTCAGAAAGCAGGCGGTTTTAAGCCTGCGTTTGGAGAAGAGAAAGCTCTGAGCCTTCCCTTCATCACCCGTAATAATAATATGTAAGCGGTCACTCATTGCGATTTGATGGGTATTATTGTATATGCAGAATAGCCTGAGGCCTGCAGCTGTATGGTTGCCCTTGAGTAGCTTCTTCCCAGTCACCAGTCTTTATAGTCAGTGGTTGATAAAATTTCAATAAAAAATGGGTATATTGGTTATCCATTTGTCCATGTTTTCATTACTTTCTTTCAATTTTGAGTGAATTTTATGTCTCATCTACTAGCCTGTCAGGATCTGGGGAAATCTTTTGGCTCCCAGCGCCTTTTTGAACATATTGATTTTGTTATACATAAAGGCGACCGTGTCGGTCTCATAGGGCCAAATGGCAGTGGTAAGTCTACTCTTTTAAAAATACTCTGCGGCCGGCTGGATCCCGATGAAGGGAAAGTTGTGGTACGAAAAAATATACGCACTGCCTACCTTGCTCAAGCAGATGTCTTTATGGAGCATGCCAGTATTGAAGAAAACCTTGAGGCGGCATTGGACTCACTTGATTTGGATGAGATCGAACGCTACAACAGGGTACAGGCTCTGCTTTCCCGTGCCGAATTTCCCGATTCAAGTGTCGCGGTTGAACTGCTTTCCGGTGGCTGGCGTAAAAGACTCGCCATTTGTCGTAGTTTTGTGGTGCAGCCCGATATCCTTGTCATGGATGAACCCACAAACCATCTTGATATTGAAGGAGTAATCTGGCTGGAAAGAATGTTGTCCGGTGCCCTTCCCAAGAGTCCCGATGCATTCATACTGGTTAGTCATGATCGACGCTTTCTCGAAAATGTTGCCCACAGAGTTGTGGAGCTCTCTGCCGTCTACCCTCAGGGAGCGCTGGCTGTGGATGGAGGGTATTCCGATTTTGTTCGGGCCAGAGTTCAGTTTCTCGAGCAACAGCAGCAACTGGAAGACCGTCTGGCAAACAAAATGAGACGTGAGGCCGAGTGGCTTAGCCGTGGTCCCAAGGCACGAGCAACCAAGGCCCGCTATCGAATTGACGAGGCTCATAAGCTTCAGGCACAATTGACAGAGGTGAAAAACAGGAATAGATCTATAAAACAGGTACGAATAGATTTTGATGCAACAGGGAGAAAAACAAAGAAACTGTTTGAGGCTGAAGGGATTGCTAAAAGTTATGATGGACGGACTCTCTTCAGTAACCTTGATATGGTTCTCTCACCCGGCAGCCGCCTTGGCCTGCTGGGAAGAAACGGTTGTGGAAAGTCCACACTGATGAAGATTATCGCTGCAAGCACAGAAGACGATGGGCTTAAGGCAGATAGCGGAACGGTAAGTACGGCACCAGGAATACGGATTGTAAGTTTTGACCAGAAACGTGAGACCATTGATCCTGCGATAACCCTTCGTCAGGCTCTTGCCCCAGACGGAGATTCGATTATGTTCAGGGAGTCCTCGTATCATGTGGTGTCCTGGGCGCAGCGCTTTCTTTTTCGAGCTGATCAACTGGAGACTCCGGTTGGGCAGTTGTCCGGTGGAGAACAGGCGCGCATTTTGATTGCAGAACTTATGCGACAACCGGCTGATATCCTACTGCTCGATGAGCCTACCAATGATCTTGATATTCCGTCACTGGATATCCTGGAGGAGAGTTTACTTGATTTCCCGGGAGCGCTTGTTCTGGTGAGTCACGATCGTTTTCTTCTGGATTCCGTATGTGATCAGGTGCTCGGTTTTGACGGCAGTGGTGGTGTTGCTTTCTACGCGGATTATGAACAGTGGCTGGCGGATCTCAAGAGAAATGAAAAGAGTGGCTCTTCTTCACCTGCTCACCAGGTTCCCGGTGATGTTCCAAAAAAAGAAAAGCAAAAGAAGCCAGGCAAACTTTCCTATATGGATCAGCGGGAATATGACCGGATAGAAGAGAAAATCATGGAGGGGGAGGAGGAGCAGGAGCGTTTACAGCGCCTTATGGATTCTCCAGAAACCGTGGCAGACCCACAGTTGCTGGAGTCTGTCTGGGCAGATCTGGAGCAGGCTAAAANAAATGTGGAAGCCCTGTANGAGCGCTGGGACGAGCTGGAGGCCAAAAAAGGAAACGTTAAGTAGTCCCCTTCCCTGGGGGATTATCCTGGAGGCCAGTTCAGGGACCTGCCACCCAAGACATGCATATGGATATGGAAGACGGTCTGTCCGGCCTCTGCTCCATTGTTAAACACAAGGCGGAAATCTGTGATACCGTTCTCTCTGGCGACTTTTGAGCCAGTTCGCATCATCCTGCCGATAAGACCCTCGTCCTCCTCTGCAACCCCTGTCGGGTCCTGGATATGTTTTTTGGGGATTACCAGGAAATGGACGGGAGCCTGAGGGGCAATGTCACGAAAGGCAAGTAGCTCATCGTCCTCGTAGAGTTTCTCGGCAGGGATCTGCCCAGCTGCAATTTTACAAAAAAGACAGTCTGTGGTCATGGTTATTTCTCTTGCTTTGCTGCACAGGAATCAGTGAACAGGGCTTCGATTGCTTCACGTCCTGCATCACTCAGGTAACGGGTTCCCGATCCGACAAAGGTGTCGTATTCGATGAGGGGACTGTCTTCCTTCCATGCGCCTTCTTTCCAGGTGAACCACTGTTTTTTGGGCTGGTCGAAAACATGGAGTGGACGGTTAAAGAGCTTGGCCAGTTCGACGGCCCAGCCCGTTCCACCTTTTACAGAATTGTCATCCATTATTGATCCGATAACAAAAACCTGATGGCCGTTGTTAACCATGTGGAAAATGGTCTGCAGGACTTTGCGAATCTTTTCAGTTTCGTAGTAGGTACGATTGAGCATCCGTGATGCCAGTTCCATGGAGATGTCACCACGTTCCAATTCTTCTTTGGAGAGGATTACAGAGTTTTTGTTGCGGTTAAGCTTGTGACCCTCAAAGGTAAATATAATTTCTTTGATGCCGTGTTTTTCGGCTGATTCACCAAAAGTTGCCTCGGCACCCTTAAGGCCACCACTGTAGAGTGTACATTTCTTTTTATCCATTATCTGCTCCCTGCAAATGAGGTGTTACGAAACCATTACGTCTAAAAAAACAATTACCAGTGAGTTTACCATACCTGCAACCAAAGGCAAGAAAAGCTGGCATAACTGGTTACTTTTTCCGGCCTTTAAGGAACACCCGGTCTGGGGCCGGATAGCCTTCTATCGTTTTAGCGGGTTCCAGAGGGTCAATAAAGTCGGAGTAGGATTCAAATTCCATCCACTCTGTTCGGCGTTGTTCCATGCTGGACATGGGATGCTGGCAGAAGAGCTCAACGTCTGAAAATCCGGCGCGAAGGAGCCAGTTTTTGAGGCAATGACCAGTGGGAACAAAATAGGTTCCTGGTACTTTTGCATAGGTTTTTTCAGGGAAGAGGGCTGTTTCGCTTGTTCCGGGGATGGCTTGGGATTCAAGAATAAGAGTCCCTCCATTTTTTAAAGCACAAAAGACATCGCGCAGGGTATCCACCGGAGAACTCCGGTGATAGATGACTCCCATAAGAAACAGCACGTCAAAGCACTCTGGAAACAATGGCAGGTGCTCCACTCCGAGCAGGTCAATTTCCAGGTTGGCCTGACCTGCCATGCCGTTTAATCCCTTGAAACAGTAGTAATGCTGGACAGATGGTTCCAGGCCGATGACCAGTTTTGGCTGGTACGGAACCATGCGAAACATGTAATAACCATTGCTGCAGCCAATGTCAGCGACTACTTTATTCTTCAAGTCAGGAAGTTTGGGGAGTACCCGTTGCCATTTTCGCTGGCTTTGCCATTCCGAGTCAACATCAATGCCAAAGATTGAAAATGGACCTTTTCGCCAGGGGCAGAAGGTGCGCAGGTGGGACTCTATGGTTTGCCGGTCATGTGGTGAGATTTCATGTTCAGCGCCAATTTTTACCGCATCGAGACTGCAGTCAACGGTTGTTGCGGAAAACTCCTGCAGGGCTTCGGAGGGACGTCGGTAGCGGAGAAAACCTTTTTTGTCCTGGTTTATCCATGCTTGTCTCTCGTTATGGAGTTGGATAATTTTGTCGATTTTGGCACTCGGTGGGAGTTGGTCGATGTAGCCCATGGTGAGATCTTTAAGAAATTGGTTTGACGGCAAGAAAGGAGACAAAGTTGAACCATTGAAAAAAAGGTTCAACTTCTACAAAACCAGCGGACTGGAGCATTGTTCTGTTTTCTTCCATGGAGCATGGAATCAGTATGTTTTCCAGGGCTTCCCTTTTTTTTGCTATCTCAAGCTCGGAATAACCGCGCTCTTTTTTGAATTGATGATAGATGTCAATGTAGCTGCGATTGAGTCCAGGATGGTGAGAGATGGTTTTCTCACTTAAAATGCAGATTCCCCCCGGGGCGAGATTGGCATGGATCCGTTCCAGGAATTTCTGTCGGTGCAGAGGGCGGACAAACTGTAGAGTGTAGTTGAGGATAAAGGCCGAGGTGCCCGGCTGATCCACTTCAATAATGTCTCCCTGAATAAAATGCAGTTGCTCTTGTTTTGAGAAAAGTTCGGCCTTGAGCCTTGCCTGGTCGAGCATGGCCGGAGAGCTGTCGATACCCGTGTAGTTGAATTTTTTATCTTCAAGGAGGGTGCTGAGCTTTAGGAGAGTCGCTCCGGTTGCGCAACCAAGATCAACAATGCTGTCCCCATTTTTCAGTGTGGAACGGAAAATTCTGGCAATGGAGAGGATGACTTCATGGTAAAAAGGTATGGATCTGTCGAGCATGTCGTCAAATACCTGAGCGACTCGTTCGTTGAAGATAAAGTCCTCGTTGATTTGCTCCACATCAAAGAGGGAATCCCTGTTATTTCGTTTCATTGCCATGGTATCAGCTTTTTTTGTATTTGCGTATGAGTTGCTACTTTCTTCCTTTTCAGTTCTTATAGCATTGTCTGCCAGGGGGATAAAGCTCAAAATCACAGAGTGGTTCCTACGAATAGGCTTGCCATCGCAGAATTATCTCAGTATAAAATAGTTTTTTAAGTTTGCATTGTCACATAATGACTTTAGTTATTCAGGGAGAGGGGGAGGTGTCATGAATGGGAAGTTCTGGGGAAACATTGGTTTAAGTGCAGTAGTTCTTTGTCTCGTTGCCTTTGCTGTGACGAAATTTAATGCGTCATCGAACGGAATTGCAGGAGTCCTGCTACCGGAGATAACAGTTTCGGATTCTGCTGCGGAGTTACTTCATTCCGTGTCTCTTGTTCAGTCAAACGTCAAGGTCGCCCAAAAAAATGAGATGGTTGATGCCTCCTTTACTATTGAAAACAAGGGGGGAGATGATGTGAAAAATATAGCTATCCTCTGTACTCTTTTTGATTCGGCTGGTGTTGAGAAGGGACGTGATAAATGGGTTGTCTATGATACGGTGAAAGCTCACGATAAGGGGAGTTTTACTTTTTACAATAAAATGTTTATCAGTAACAGTATTGTTCGTTCCGATTGCCAGATTGTTGATATGCAGGTAGCCCTGGCTCCCAAGGTTAAAGCTCATCATGCTGCAGCAGCAGATCATGGTGCCGCCGCAGGGGACACCGGACACGGTAGTAAGCACTGATACAAAAACCATAAATATACAATGTCTGACGAAATAGATTTTGATGAAATACTAGGGAAATACCACTCGGATCCCTATGAGTATGTTGATATTTTCGCAAGTCACACCGGAAAGGTACGGTTTCTTGTCGAAGAGGGCAGCAGTATAGAGGCAGTCAGTGGTGAGTGGAAACATATTCCTGGCACAGCTCTTTTTGAGATCACAAGAGAGAGGAATCCGAAAAAGGTTACGGCACTGACCAATGGTGTCGTTTCCTCTCTTTGCAGTGAGCATGAGGGGTGTTTTGTGGAGGCGGGAGAGAAGTTGATGACCATTCGCCACCCCTTGAAGAAAAAGGAGATTATAGAATCAATCCTCAAGGAAGTTCTCTTTATCTTTCACGCACCCGAACGAGCCAAATACTTTTTTTCGCTGGACGTGCAGTCACGTATCGAGAAGAAGAGTGCCCGCGAGGTGTCGATTAAGCCAGGGGATGAGATTATTATCATGTCGCTGATGAAACGGGATACGCCTGTTTATTACAGTGGTGAAAAGGGTGTTATTCATTCTGTCTATTTTACGCCTGGTGTTTCTGTGGATCAGGGTGCGCCTTTGATTGGGGTTTGTCCTGTCGATAAGCTGCCGCTTATTAAGAAAATCATTACCAGGGTTAAGGCCGACTGGGATAAAAAAGAATAATTTTGGTGTTTGCAGGCACTAAAACTATGCGGTCTTTTTTTTTATCTTTGAAAATCTATAATTAGATTTTGGACAATTTAACTCTCTTAAGTCCATTCACTCTTGATGATTATGTTGTAACCGTCGAGTTACCTCTGCGCAAGCAAGGATGCTCACCGGACAGTGCAATGGTCCTACGTTATGGGGCCTATGTGGGCTCTGTTGTTCTTGTGTATCCTTCTCTTGGTCGTGCCATGGATACGGCACGTGAGCATATCTCCTCCCGGGAAGAATCTGGCAGGTCCGTTGCCAACGGCAGTGTGATTCTTGCCTCTTCACTCTCACTTTCCAAAGGGCGTTTTTGCAGATCCTGGTATGCCCCTCCCGGTGGGCTGTGGGGCTGTCTGATTCTTGCCGATACCTTTCTTGCTCCGTTCAGAAACTTTCTCCCATTAATTCCAGGTATTGCCTGTTGTGAGGCATTGCAGCAGTTTGGCGCTTCAGAGGCTGCCATTCGCTGGGTCAATGACGTGCTTATACAGGGAAGAAAGCAGGCAGGCTTTCTTATTGAAGGATTCCGCAGTCCGGTTTATGGAGAACAGTATCACCTCCTTGGATTTGGGCTGAACCTTAACAACAGCACCTTTCCAGCGGAGTTGCAGGAAAGCGCAATTTCACTGACCCAGGTTTTGGGACATCCCATTGATACGGTTTCCTTTGGACTCTCCTTTCTGGCAAAGATGCGCTATTATATAGGGCTCCTGTTATATGAAGAGGAACGGTGGCTGGCACGAGGTGGCGGAGATACTTACGAAGAGGAACATCCGATTTTGAAACGTTGGAAGGAGTTGTCGGACACCCTGGGAAAACGAGTCCTCTTTGGCTATGATGTGATGGAGAATCCTCAGTATGAAGCTGTGGTTCATGGTGTTACTACCGACGGTGGGCTCATTTTACAGCATGACGATGGTTCTACCAGTGTGGAAAACAGTGGTGAGGTTCGTTATTGCAGGGAATAGGCAGGTTTATAAGTTTTCCAGAAAGGCCCAGGAGATAATTTCCCGTTGAAACAGCTGGCGTCCGTAGGAGTGAAGAAAGGAAAGGGCTTCCTGCTGGCTGTTTCCCGAAAGCTGCAGGCGATGGAGACGTCCCAGTGGCTGGCTGAGTGCGGTTGTCAGGGAGCGCAAGGTTCCCTGTGATAGTGTGTGCCTGCTTGAATGTTCTGAGCTGTTACACTTACTGCAGCAGATCCCCCCGGAGGCGATATGAAATTGGTAGGTTTCGTCCGACTGAAGTTGCTTGCCGCAGCCAAGGCAGCTTTTCAGTTGGGGGCTGTAGCCGATAATTGAAAAGAACCGGATGAGGAAGAAGACAAGTGCAGGGATGGGAGGGCGTTCATTGTTTAAGCTGCTGAAAACCCACATCAGAAGTGGGTAGAGTTCTTCGTCACCTTCAACCTCTTTTGTGGCTAGCAGAGTGATTTCTCTGATAATACTTGCAGTTGCATAACAGGAAATGTCCTCACGCAGGTTGATGAAGCCATCCAGAAGCTCCGCTCCAGCAATAAAAGCCAGCCGGTTGTTTTGTGGCGTGGTATGGAGAATGCGCAGAGAACTGAAGAGTTCCAGTTTGTTGACAAAGCGTTTTTTGCTGCGTTTTGCTCCCTTGGCAATTCCAGTTACTCTTCCGTGATGTTGGCAAAAAAAGGTCACAATCAGATCTGATTCACCATGATCACGGCAGTCGAGTACGATGGCTGCAGATTCAGCCTGTTGCTTAGGCTGCATTTCTCACGAGTTGAGGGTGTGGCATATGCGAGGAACGAGCCCATAAACTATAGTTGGCAGTGGTTGTCGGCTCAGAGAGGAAGCTGATGCTGCTGCCTCGACTCGTATTTGCGGGATATTTTGGAAAACAATATGGTGCTGTTGAGGTGTTATTTCTTATCATAAAGCCAGACTGTAGCCTGTTTGTTTGCAAAATGTTCAACCTTCAAGGGGGCTGAAAAAGCATGAGAAAGGCGGGTTGGTAATCACCTGTCAATCAAGAAGATCCTCTGGGAGAGACAGCAGGCGTCTGTTATTTTCAGTCTCAGGGAGAGGTATCTCTATTCCGTTGAGCGTGAGTGTTCCGCTGAGGGATTCAGGCATGTCGAGTATGATCTTTTTTTCCACCTTCCATTCCAGGGATTCCCCAGCGTTGAAGTTTTTATCAAGAACAAAACCGTCATCCAGTGTCACCTTAAGTGTTCCACTGCTGTTGAAGTCTATTTTGAGATGGTAGGGTGCAACTGCTGAGCTGTCCTTTTCTCCTTCTTTGGGTAATGTTTCCGTCGTTTCCTTGTCTGTAACGGAAAGGGGAGTGGAGGAGGGAATGCCTGAAGAGACCTCTCCTTCCGGTTTGCTGTTGTCGGAATAAGGTGAAGGCTTGATGGTTACACCTTCTTCTGGCACGACTGTGAATTGCTCAACAGTCTCAATTCCTGACTGAGGTGGAATGAGTTTGCCGCTGATATAGTTTATGGGATTGAAGTTAAAATACCAGCAGACCCCAATAAAAATAACTAAACAGGCTGTGATGAAAAAAGTCATACTGGTTGCCGGTGAGATGGGAGCGGGGTCTGCATAATTTGCAAATTTCTGACTGTCTATAAGCGGTGGTTTGGCGGGTTTTCTGGATGTTTTTGGATGTATTCCTCTACCTGCTTCGTACTGCGTCAGAATCTCCTGTGGATCAAGTTCCAGGAGTTTTGCATACATGTTGTAGAATCCCCGGCAAAATGCATCAGCTGGCATGCGCCCGTAATCATCATCCTCTATGGCATTGAGTATAGGCAAAGAAATTTTGGTACTATCACTTACCTCGGAGAGTGATAGTCCTTTCTGCTGCCGCTGTTCGCGGAGGTAACTACCAAGTGTTTGTTCTGTTGTTTGTGTGGCTTCATGAGACATTGTGGTCACCTTGATCATCTGTAACAGGTGGCTTGCAAAATCCCCATCCATGCGGAATCGTTGTTCCTGTGGAAGTGTCTTGTTCAGTCATCTGGAGTTTTAAAGTTATAAGATTGAAACAGTTCGTCTGAATTCCTTACAACTTGTCGATATATGCATTGTTTTTGATGTCCATAACCCACTCATCAAACTGTTTCTTGAGTTGTTCGTCATAGAGTTTTTTTCTGATATCTTCTTTTACAGAGTCGAAAGATGCTTGAACCACAATCTGACCGTCCTGGCTTGAAAGAAGTTTAAAAAACTGATACCCGGAAGGCGTTTCGATGATTTCACTGACTGAACCGGGCTTGAGATCGAGGATCGCATCCTGCATGTAGGGCGCCATGTCTTCCTTCTGGAAAATGCCCAAATCCCCACCATCAGCAGCAGACGGAAGATCTGAGAATTTCTGGGCCAGTATTCGGAAATCCTGGCCTCCTGTGACCAGAGCATGAACTCGTTCGGCGCGTTTTTTTGCGTCCATTTTGTCAGCATATTTAACAGCATCAGATTGGTTGCCACCGGATTTTCCCCAGATAAAGCCCATCTGCATGAGGTAGTAGCCGCCCTCACTGATATGCTTGGTGTAGTGAGTATCATAGTAATCAAGAACCATATCGTCGGTGATGATAATTCTCGAGCGAATTTCGTAATTAATAAGCTTGGACTGAAGGATTTGGTTCCTCAGGCTGTTGAGGTATGATTCGTAAGTCATACCTGTTTGGGCCAGTTGGGTCTCGAGTATTTCTCTGGTGATTTTATTGTTGATGAGCATCTGCTCTGCAGCAGCCTGCACTTCCTCGTCGGAGACTGTTACATGCTGTTTTTCAGCTTCCTGGGCAATGAGTTTTTTGTCGATCAGACTGCCAAGTACTTCCTCTCTGGCACGAGCTAATGCATCCTCTACCTGTGCCGGCGGAGCTTTTTCGTTGATTTGTCTGAAATAGCTCGCCCCTTCGGTATTTACCTCAGACATGGTAATTACGTCATCATTTACAATGGCGACGACTCGATCTACCAGTTGGGCAGCATCGAGGCTTGATGTAAGAGGAAAGATAGCAATAAGGACTATGGCCGTGAGTAAAGCTCTGGAGCAGAGGGATTTATTCATGATCGAATTGTGTTATTCATGGGAAAAGGGAATGGCATCACAGGAGAAGCCGACAATAAAATTGAGTTACTCTACCATAAATTGCTTATCGGGACAGCATTTCTGAAGAAAAAAGTCATTGTCCTTTGAAAAAAGATAAAGATTGCAGCGGAATTGTTGATTATGAGGTACAGTGTGGGACGGATTTTCGGGAAGATGACTCCGTCATTCTATGTGTTGTAGGTTGACATTCTCTAAAGATTGAATACTTTGCTCTAGAGCACATAGACTATATTAATCTGTGTTCGATTCTGTTTAAGAAATCTTCAACCGTCAAAAAGGATTTTTTATGAAACGAAATTACTATTCCCATTGCAGGGGAGTGTTTTTTGCAACTGTTCTTGTGCTGATGTTCTTTGTTCAACCAGCCGCTGCGGCATCAAAAATGCCTTCCTTCGTTCTTTCCGATGTGGTAACAGGTGATGCTGTTAATAGTAAACTTTTTTCAGGCAAGACGCTTTTGGTGACCTTTTTTGCCACCTGGTGTCCTCCCTGTATGCAGGAAGTTCCTGACCTGATCCGTCTCCATGAAAAATACAGAGCTAACGGCTTTTCAGTTGTTGCCCTCTCGGTAGATGAAGGCGGACCGAAGGCAGTTAGGAAATTAGTTGAAAAACGCTCTATAAATTATCCCGTACTCATGGCGGACAGATCAACAGCCCGTGATTTTGGTGGTGTTGTGGGGATCCCTACTTCTTTTCTGGTGAATAGTCAGGGGACCGTGGTGAAGAAATATCCCGGTTATGTTCCGCATGTTGTGCTTGAAAATGATATCAAGAGCATAATGAATTAGTATTCATTTTTTCGCTGATTAGGGTTGACAAGTGTTAGGTTGGATTCTATACTGTTGACTTAAATCATAAGTCCGAAATTCTGGAATTGTTCCAGGGAACTAAAAAAAAACTGTCATTGAGGAGAAAACAATGAAAAAAGGTATCGTATCTGTAGTATTGGCCCTTACTTTCGCTGTAAGCACCGTAGCTGTCGCAGCAACTGTTAAATGTACTGTTGATGCAGTAGATGGCGACAAAGTTACAATGACCTGTAAGAACGCTGACAGCCTCAAAGCTGGTGATGAAGTAAAAGTTAAAGCTAAGAAAGGTGGTGCTGCCATCGAGGGTTGCTAATTGACATAACCCCGTTTTTTAGTTAGCTTGTAAGGGCCGATTGATAACTGATATCAATCGGCCCTTTTTTTTTTGTTTTTTTACTTTCCATGGAATTCGTTTAAAGTCTGTGCCTATCTCAATTTTTTGAAAAGAATTTTGTGAAGCTTTTGCACAGGCCTGTTTGCTGTTTCCCTGTGTTGGTGTGCACCTGGAAATGATATTTGTTCAAAGTATTCCTGCTGTATGATCAGAGAAGGGCAGGAATCTGCAATATATTGAAATAACTCTGCAGCGCTGGCGTTTCTCATGCCTTTCCAGCTGTCATATATTAACTGAGAAATTAATTGAGTTTGTAAACCCGTTATGGATATTAGAACCTTACCCGAAGCAGAACGTGAAATATACAATCGTATCCGTAGCAGGTACAAGTTGACTTTTGATAAGCTGAAGGTCAAGGATCAGACCATTCGACTGTTGAAAGTTGCAGATATTGAAGAGTTTCTCGAAGGTAAGGATCCCTTTGCTGATGTGACTGAATTTCCTTTTTGGGTAAAACTCTGGGAGGCGGCCATGATTCTTTCCTATGCTTTAGCTTCCCTGCCAGATCCCAAGGGGCAGACATTGCTGGAAATTGGAGCTGGTCTCGGAGCCCCAGGGATTACTGCAGCGGCTTGCGGCTTTGATGTAACCCTTACTGACTACGAAGATATTATCATGGATTTTCAGAAGGTGAGTGTGGCAGCTTCCGGCTTGACAAATGTACGATGCGCCCATCTGGACTGGCTTGATCCGCCAGAAATGGCGCCTTTTGATATTCTTACTGCCGCGGAGGTTCTGTTTCGTGAAGAATTTTTTGAACCTCTCCTTGATGTGTTCCGACGATACCTGAAGCCTGGTGGAACAATCTATCTGGCCCACGACGCGCGAAGAAAATGTTTGCCACTGTTTATGGAACGTGCCAGGAGTGAATATAATATTGCCGGGAGCAAGCAGACTATTCATAAAGATGGGCAGGATATCACAATAATTATCAATCGTTTGAGAGTAAAGGAATAGTTAAAAACAATTATGGCGCTTTATCCTGTTAATTTAGATGTTCGCGGTATGCCCTGCCTGGTTGTTGGTGGAGGACATGTTGCCAGCCGTAAGGTGGATTCTCTTCTTCCCTGTGGCGCCATAATTCGTGTTATCAGTCCTGAGGTATGTCCTCATCTGGAAGACCTTGCCCAATCTGAATTACTTGAATGGCAGAAGAAAAAATATGCGACGGGGGATATCAGGGATGCAAAGCTTGTCTTTGCAGCAACTGATAGTCCTGTAATTCAGAAGCAGATAGTGGCAGCAGCAAAGGCTGCCGGAGTCCTGGTGAATGTTGCTGATATGCCGGATGCCTGTACCTTTCAGGTTCCCGCTTCCTTCAGGCGGGGGAAATTACTCTTCACCGTTGCCACTGGTGGTGGCAGCCCTGCATTTGCTGCGCGGATTAAAAGGGAGCTTGCAGCTCTCTATGGCCCTGAATACGGTCTCTTTGTCGCTATGATGAGTGATATCCGGGGAAGGGTGGTTGCATCCAGCGATAGTCCCGTTGCCCATAAGAGAATATTTGAAAAATTACTGGATAGTGATATCTTAGAACATATCAGAAGAGAGCGGTGGAATGAAATCAGCATACTGCTTCAGCATATTCTACCCACTGAAATTGATGTTTCTCTTCTGATGAAAAATATACAGAATTTTAATAAGGAACAGATCCCTTGATGCACCAATCCCCTGGGGGCTCAAATTATGTTGAGTGAAATCAACTACCTTTTGTTTAACAGTGTTGTGGTTGTCAGCTTTGTGGCCTCGGCAGTATATCTTGTTTTTTTCTTCAGCCAGCGGGAAGATCTGCGCAAAATTGCAAGAACGATTTTTATCGGCTCCGGAGTTCTGCAGAGTTTCTATATTCTGTCACGTTATGTAATCGCAGGGCATACTCCCATAACTTCCCAGCATGAGGCCGTAGTCTTTTTTGCATGGTCTGTAACCTGGGCCTATCTTTCTTTTCATTGGCGCTATTCGGTGAGAAATTTTGGAACATTTGTTTCAATATTGGTATTCATCATGCTTCTTATTGCGGCCATGGTGTCCAGGGAGTTTCACCCCCTTGCTCCTGCCCTGCAGTCACTGTGGCTTCCTGTCCATGCTGGAGTTGCTGTCATGGCCTATGGGTTTCTGGCCCTGGCATTCTGCGGAGCCATCATGTATCTGCTTCAGGAACGGGAACTGAAGTCTAAAAAATTCGGTTTCTTTTTCAGTCGCCTTCCATCACTTGATTCGCTTGATCAGTTGAATAATCACTGTTTAACCGCCGGTTTTGGTCTTTTAACCCTTGGCATCATCACTGGTTCCATTTGGGCCAGACAGGCCTGGGGTACCTATTGGCATTGGGATCCAAAAGAGACCTGGTCACTTATTACCTGGTTCCTCTATGCCGCTCAGATCCATCAGCGTTTTACTCTGGGATGGCGTGGCAAACGGGCAGCGGTTATGTCTATTGTCGGATTTGTTGCAGTAATTTTCACTCTTTGGGGCGTGAATTACCTGCTTGGGGGTGTGCATAGCTATGCCCAGTGAGACTATCCTGCTCCTTGGGGTTAATCATAAGAATACTCCCCTTGAAGTGCGTGAAAAATTGGCTCTTAGCGGTGGCTATGAGGCTCCCTTGGAGGCTTTGGGCAGGGTTGATGGTCTGCGTGAGTATTATCTTCTCTCGACCTGCAACCGCGTTGAGGTTCTGGTTTCGGCCAGTTCCGGGGCTGAGGTTGAAAGGGCTCTGGCTGGTTTTCTTTTTGGAGATGCTCTCACTCCCGAGCAATATGAAAAATATTTATACTGCTATCGCAATGAAGAAGCCATCCATCACCTCTTTATGGTTGCCGCAAGTCTTGATTCCATGATCGTGGGTGAATCTCAGATTTTAGGTCAGTTGAAGGAAGCGTACCGCTGGTCCTCAAAGCTTAAATGTACAGGTCCCATCCTCAACAAGCTTTTGCATAAGTCTTTTTCTGTGGCTAAACGGGTGCGGAGTGAGACACAAATAGGTTCCTCTGCTGTCTCTATCAGTTATGCCGCTATTGAGCTTGCAAGGAAGATTTTCGGATCACTTGAAAATAAGCGGGTACTGCTGGTTGGCGCTGGTGAAATGGCGGAACTTGCTGCCGAACATCTGGTAGGTAATGGTGCCAGGGATGTTGTGGTTGCCAACAGAACCCTTGAAAATGCTCTTGATCTGGCAAAACGTTTTAATGGTCGAGCTGTAGGGCTGGACGAGCTGTTTGAGCAGTTGGAGCAGGTTGATATTATCGTGAGCTCCACCGGAGCGCCGGGGGTTATTCTCCATAAGGAAGATGTCAAACCTCTTATGCGCAATCGTCGCAACAAACCTCTGTTTTTTATTGATATTGCAGTGCCAAGGGATCTTGACCCAGGTCTGAATGATCTGGACAATGTCTACCTCTACGATATTGACGATCTGAACAATGTGGTGGAGTTGAACAAGGCTGAACGGGACAAAGAGGCCATCAAGGCAAGCCGTATCGTTGATGAGGAGGCCCTAAAATTTAAAGACTGGCTGGCGGGTCTTGCAATTACCCCGACTCTTGCCGCTCTGCGTGAAAAAGGAAACCTTATTGTCAGGGCAGAGCTTGAACGTACTCTGCCGAGGCTGGATGGATTGAGTGCCAGGGATCGAGAAAATGTGGAGAGGATGGCCGGAGCCATTGTTTCTAAACTCCTCCATGATCCCATGCTTTTTCTAAAGAGTGAAAGCTGTAAGGATCAATCGGATATGAAGGTGGATATCTTTCGTTCTGTTTTTGGTCTTGAGAAAAAGCAGTGACCCCGGAAGAACGTGATGAACTGCTTGCCGAAGAGTGGCTTATTGTTCGCCATTCCGGAGAAATACCTGAGATTACCCTGCACTCTTCACTGTACTACTTGAGCAAAGAGAGTGACGGGCCTCAACTGAGTCTCAGTGAAGAAGAGCTGGCCAGTCTTAAAGATGCAGCTGCTCAGCGCTACCAGGAAATTATCCTGCGTGATATAGATGTGAGAAATTTCCATAAAAGTATATATCGCGGAGTTCGTCGAACCGTATATAACTGGGAGCGCTGCAGGGCTTTTGCCCGCAGACAGACCGTTGACTGTTCTCACATTCGGGAAACAGCAGCTCAAAGACTGATTGTTTTTCTGGAGCAGGGTGTTGCTGCCGCTGGGAAAACCCTGCCTCTTATTTTTATTAATTGCAGTGTGGCCCGGTTATATGAACTTGCGGGAGAGCTTGGACTTGATAGTGGACAGCTTCCAGCAGATATTGCCAGGTTTTGCCTGCCTGAATAACAAAATTATCAAAGGAGAGTAAAAATGCCCTACGTTAATATTCGTGTTGCCGGAACACTTAGCAAAGACCAGAAGAGTAATATCTGCAAGGGGGTGACCGAGGTCATCGCCAGGGAAGCAGGGAAACCGCCAGAGGCGATTCTGATTTTTATTGATGAAGTGCCCCATGAGAATATTGCCAAGGCCGGCAATCTGCTGACTCCTCCGAAATAAATGGCCGTGTCCCTGCAGCAGAAGAGGCTGGAAGAGTTACGTCTCCTGCTGAACGAACATTGCCATCGCTATTATGTTCTTGATGATCCACTGATTTCCGATGGTGAGTATGACAGGCTTTTTCAAGAGTTGATTGCAATTGAAGAAAAGTATCCCGAGCTGGTCACGTCTGATTCCCCCAGTCAGCGTGTTGGGGGGGCTGCACTGGAAAAGTTCGAACAGGTGGAACATCGCCTGCCCATGCTCAGCCTTGAGAACGCTTTTGACGACCAGGATCTTTACTCCTTTGAAGATCGTCTTTTACGTTTCCTCCTTACCACGGAGCGATTTCCCTATATGGCTGAACCAAAGCTCGATGGTCTGGCGGTTGAGCTTGTGTATGAAGATGGTGTGCTGATTCGGGGGAGTACCCGCGGTAATGGTCTGATAGGTGAAGATATTACCAGTCAGCTTCGCACTGTTTCTTCCATTCCTTTACGTCTCAAGCTGCCTGATCTTCCACGTCTCGAGGTTCGTGGGGAAGTGTTTATGGATCGCAGCGGACTCGAGAAACTCAATCAGCAGCGGGCTGATGACGGGGAGCCGCTCTTTGCGAATCCACGTAACGCAGCCGCTGGTTCTTTGCGGCAACTTGATCCAAAAATAACAGCTCAGCGACCGTTACGGTTTTTTGTGTATGGTGTTGCAGAGCCAGGTGATACCGGGTGCAGGAATCAACAGGAACTACTTCAGTTTTTGGCAACTCTTGGTCTGCCTGTGAATCCTCTCGTGTCACTTTGTCCTGATATTGAAGCGGTTATTGCCCGTTTCGCTGAGCTCTCCAGACTGCGTCATAATCTTGCCTATGAGATTGATGGCATGGTGGTGAAAGTAAATGATTTCACCCTTCAGACACGACTTGGAGCCAAGGCAAGAGCACCGCGCTGGGCAATTGCCTGTAAATTCCCAGCGACCCAGGCGACGACTCAAATAGTACAGGTCGACTTTCAGGTTGGTAGAACCGGGGCGGTTACACCCGTTGCTCTCCTTACCCCGGTTGATGTTGGTGGTGTTATGGTAAGCCGTGCCACTCTTCATAACAGTGATGAGATTCTCAGGAAGGATTTGCACATTGGTGATACTGTTCTTATTCAGCGAGCGGGCGATGTTATCCCTGAGATTGTAAAGGCTATACCTGAAAAACGAAACAGTTCAGCCGAACCTGTCACCTTTCCCAAAGATTGTCCTGTCTGCTCTCATCCTCTGCTCAAACCTGAAGGTGAGGCGGTTACCCGTTGTGTTAATCCTCATTGCCCGGCTCAGCGTCTCCGCTCAATTGTTCATTTTTGCTCCAAGGCAGGCCTTGATATTGAAGGACTTGGGAAAAAGAGTGTGGAACAGCTCTTTGATTTAAAGCTGATCACAGATTTACCGGATATATTCAGGTTGCAACGAGAAGATCTTGCAGGGCTTGAGGGGTGGGGCGAAAAGTCTGCGGAAAACGCTCTTGCTGGAGTGCGAGCGGCAAAGGAACCATCGCTTACCCGTTTTCTTGCTGCTCTTGGTATTCGTTTTGTCGGTGAGGTCACTGCAGGTTTGCTGGAGCGCAGCTATAAAAGTCTTGAGAGGCTGCTTACTGTGACTCGCGAGGAACTGCTTGAGGTTGAGGGACTTGGCGAACAGGCGGCAAATTCCATAGTAGAATATTTTTCCGATCCTTCGGTTCTGGAGATGATGCGCGCATTCCATGACGTTGGAGTGCGGCCTCAGGCTCTTGAGCAGAGTGGGGAAGATCTATTGCTGAGCGGGGAAGTACTTCTCTTTACTGGGAGTTTGAAGAAGCTTTCCAGAACAGAGGCTAAAAAACTGGTCAAAGAACATGGTGGAGAGGTCGCCAGTGGGATAACCCAGAAATTAACCTGCCTTGTGGTTGGTGAAAAACCGGGCTCAAAGCTGAAGAAAGCAGAGGAAAAAGGCAAAAAGATTCTTACAGAGGATGAGTTTTTGCAGGTTTTGGATGGGCAGTTAAAAATATGATTGGATAGGAGCTTCGATGAAAGGTGTAATGAAGTGGGCAGGTGGCTTACTGGTGGTTTGTGTCCTTTTGTTTTTTGGGATTATCTTCGTGTTGCCCATGGTGCTAGATCCGAATGACTACAAGGATAAAATATCTGATCTGCTCTACGAACAGAGCGGGTTCCGTCTTGAAATCCCGGGAGATATCACCCTGCATATCTCGCCCCGTCTTGATGTCCTGTTTTCTCTTGGGCAGGTTCGGGTTCTTGCAGCACCAGGACTTTCGGAGACTCCGCTCCTCAGTAGTGAAGAAGCAAGAGTGGAGCTTTCTCTGTTCCCTCTTCTGAAAGAGAAACGTCTTGTTGTTCAGGGAGTACAGCTTCATGGTGTGTACTGTTATCTGATTCGTGACAAATCCGGAAGGGGAAACTGGGAGGTAGTTCAGTCTTCTGTACCAGCAGCGTCTTCTCCATCACCCAAAAAAAAGAAAGAAGCCTCAGTCCCCGTGCAGCAGGGGCAGGCAGTAGGAAAGGCGAAAAAGATTCCAACTCTTGAACTCGGGACCTTTGACTTGAGCCGGGTGACAGTGCGTTATGAAGATCAGCAGGCAGCAAAAATATTTGAACTGAAGGATTTCAGTGTCCAGACCGGTCATGTGCTGGATGGACAATCTTTTCATCTCCAATCCGCTTTCACGCTCATCTCCTCTGGCAAGAACAACACGACGCTGTTTATTGAGAGCTCTATTGATAGTGACATCACAGTTAAATTTTCAGAACAAACTGTGCAGCTGGATAATCTGTCCCTGGAAAATTCCATTAAAGCCTTTGGGGTCCAAGGGGCCAAAATCAGTCTTGAAGGGAATAGCTTTCTTGATCTTGCGAAGAAGAATATAAGCCTTAAAGGGGTTCGTTTAAATAGCGGAGACCTCTCTATCCAGCTCAACGCAGAAGTGACCAATTATCAGGATCCTCATTTCAAGGGAACGCTTCTTGTTCCAGAATTTTCTCTCAGAGAATTTCTGAGGACAAATAAGCTTTCCCAGCCCAACTGGAAGAATGATTCGGCACTGCAGCAGCTTGGATTCTCCTGTGCATTTGCTGGAAACATGAAGAAAATTGATGTCTCAGCCATCGATCTCCTGCTGGACGGTACACATGGGACAGGGAGTTTTGTCCTCACCGACTTTCAGCACCCTTCCTACGATTTTAAAATGCACCTTGATCGGCTTGATGTTGATTCCTATGGGACGGTCGTTCAGCAAAGCTCTGTTGTTGCGGGGGCGGTGAAGAAGGAAAAAGAGCAGAAACCAGCAGTGGCACAGGGAAAAGTGTCCGGAGGTGGCGGAAAAAAGGTATCCGTGAATGTTCCGACGAAAGAGACTCCCTCATTACAACCTGTTTTCCCCGTTAAGTCTTTGCGGAAATTGCAGTTCAATCTTGACCTTGGTGTTGACTCCCTGAAGATTAAAGGTGCTGCGCTGACCCACGTTGAACTGCAGGCATCGGGTAGAGAGGGGCAGCTGGAGTTGAATCCTTTACGGGCACAATTATACAGTGGAAACGTAGCCGCCCAGGTAAAGCTTGATGTGACAGGTGAACTTCCAAAGCTTACAGTAACAGGTGATGTTGCTCAGGTCCAGGTAGGCCCTCTACTCATGGATATGACAGGAAAAGAGGAAGTAACAGGCACTGCTGTGTTGGCATTGCAGGTGGGCACAAGTGGAAATGTCAAAGAACAGCTTATTCGTAACTCCAATGGAACAGTGAAACTGGCCCTTGAAAATGGGGTGGTGAAAAAACTTCATATTCTTGATGTTGTGCGTCAGGCAAAGGCTCTTTATGAACAAAAGCCGATGGTTCAGGCGGCAAAGGATGAACCAACCGGATTTGCACGAATCAATGCAAACGGAGTCGTCAGCAGTGGTGTCTTTCACAATAAGGATCTGAAAGCCGAGTCTGATCTGATGAAGGTCACGGGAGCTGGAAGTGTCGATTTCGTGAACGAATATGTGGATTATGTTTTGAAAATTTCAATTCTCAGAAGTCTGGATCGAGACGATAAATCCGGAAAGACCGACTACAGTAAATTTATTGTCCCTTATCGGATCCAGGGGGAATTTGCGAATATAAAAGAAGAGGCAGATGTCGTTGGCCTCTTTAAAGCCGGAGCGACAACTCTTCTTATGGGTGAATTGCAGAAACAGCTGGACAAGAAAAACAAAAGTGGCGATTCGAAACAGGATGGGAAAAAAAGTTCGACTCAGGATCTGCTGCAGCAAGGGTTGAAAGGTTTGTTTGGAAATTAGCCGCGGTGTTTGTGTGATACTCAGTTTATGGAGTTTTTATAGCGTCGGAAGAATTCCCTTGTGGGGACTCCTGAATTATGACAAAATTATTCAAGATCAAAAGAATATAATTTAACCTGCTGGGAGATGCCATGAAACGAATTGAGCAAGTCAAAAATGTTGTGACCCCTGTTGACTTTTCAGACAATTCCAAGCTGATTGCCGAGTCCGCCGCCTTTATTGCCGGAAGCTTCAAGGCCAATTTGGTACTGTTGTTTGTTGTGCAGAAATTTGAAGATTATTCTGGATTTTTTGTTCCCCAAATGAGTATTCCGGATTTTGAACAGGATCTGTTTACTCAGGCGGAGGAAAAAATGCATAGTTTCTCCCAGGATATAGAAAAATTTGCCAAAGAACAAGGTGTGGTCGAGGTGATTGGAAAAATCCTGGTGGGTGATGTGGCAGAGCAGATTGTCGATTTTTCAGCCAAGCAGAATGATGGGCTTATAGCCATGGGAACGCATGGCTATAAGGGGCTGGAGAAGATCATGTTTGGCAGTGTTGCCGACAAGGTTGTAAAATCTGCCGGCTGCCCGGTGTTGACCATTAATCCCTATACCTGCTGCGATAAGTAACCTCAGGCACCGCCTGCTCGACTGTTGTGCAGGTGTTGTTTTCAGGGAACAGGCTACAGACTGAAGGAAAGATACAACCACAGATTTTCTGTGCCTTCAGTCTAGAATGCTGGTAGCTGTCTTATTCCTTGTAGATTGCCACTATTCCGTGGCGAATTGTATCTGATTGTTTCCCTTCACCTACTCCACGGACCAGTTGATCCAGTGAAATGTTGGCCAGGAATTGGAGGTCGAGCTTCCTGCGGCCAAAGCGTTTTTCCGGAAAGTGGTACTCAATAAGATCATTCCATTCACGGGCAAGGATTCCGGCATCGGGAAGAAGAGCCACGGGATCAACAATATTAAGGTGCTCTTTGCTGACAATGGCGGTCAGTTTTTCTATGATGTTTCTGCGGATATCACCTTCCTGTTCTTGAAATTTTCTGATACTTTCCAGTCCATCCTTGTCTCTCATGTAAAGGTGTTCCGGGAGGTCAAGGAGAAGAAGGGGGACACTGTTTCTTCCTGCTTTTTCTTCGTAATTGTCAATTAATAGTTCCGCAGCTTCTTCCTGGCTGGTCATCCATAACCAATATTTTTCAGGCAGAGAACCAGATGAATACAGTGTTTTCCACGCCTGGATTCGTCTTTTAAGTGTTCCCGGACGTGGATGGTTGATATTGGCTCTGATGCGCATCAGTTCTGCAAAAGAATCCGTCTCTTCGGTATCCTCTGGAATATCGCCAAGAAGCTCTTCAAAAAGAGCCAGCTCGGTATCATCAATGTCTGACAGCTTTGTTGCCAGCTCAGCCTCTTCTTTGTCAAGGATCTCGGCAAGTGCCAGAACGAGGCGGGCCTGCCAGAGTGCTGCTTTTTGAGTTTCGTCGGCAGAGTCACTCTCTTCGCTAGTCTGGCCGCCAAGTAAGGTCGTCATGATTGCCCGGTGACTCTTGTCACTGCTGTCCTGTTCTTTTGAAAGATGAGCAAGTGTCAAACCGCTCAGCTGTTGAACAATGTCATCTTTACCGATTCGGATTTCCTCTACAAGTTTCAGAAATCTGTTTCTGTCTTTTCCCAGAAGAGATGGAGTATGGACTTGACAGATGCCCTGTTCCATGAAAATATCACTCTCTGGTGACTTATCTATTGTTTCCGTGCCAGACTCCACCGGTTGCAGCAGATGCAGGGTATCGGGAAAGAGGAGAAGACAGTTTCGCAGGTGACGGGGCAGAACCGTTTCTGGAAAATAAAGACTATTGAGTGATTGCATATGGAACCGACCAGAGAAAAGAAGAATAATAGTATATCATTTTATGTTACGGCAGCAGTGTATATACTCTTCAATCTGCGCCTTGCCTCAGAACCGCTGGCCTCCATACTGGCGACCGGTAAGCAGATTTTGCTCACCGCACCGTATGTGATCGGGATTACCTTTGTTATTATTTCCGTTATCCAATATATGGCGGATGGTGTAAAAGTTCCCTGGGTTTCACGCTTCAGGTTGTTCTTCACCATAGGAATTTTTGCAGGTCTTGTCTATGCAATTTATGACTATACCGGTGGTGGAGTTCCACAATAACAGCGATTTTGTATTGCTCTCATTGGCCTTTTCCTTGTACGGGGGCGGACTCTGCAGCCAACTAGTGAGCAATGTGGGCAAGATCTGTCTCTTCACCACTGGGCTGCAGAACATACTGCCCACTAGCCACCAGGGCTAAGATTGAAATTCAACAACCCGTTGAAATTTTGCCCTGTATTCTCCTGGTTTGAGACCGGTATGTTTGGTAAAAACTTTTCGAAAGAAACCACTGTCTTCATAACCCACCTGATAACTGATTTCGTCAAGGCTCTTCTGCTCAGATTCAAGTATTCTCTTGGCTTTTTCTACCCGTACTCTTTGAATATAATGATTCGGGGTGTCCCCAGTGGCAGCCTTGAAACGGCGTTCAAAGGTACGACGTGCCATGCCTTGGCTCCGTGCTAACTGCTCAATGTCAATTTGTCCCGCAAATGTTGTTTCCATGTGCCGTTGAGCGTTAAGCACATGCTCATCAATGTGGTTACGCTGGAAGTTGAATGGAGTGTATGGCGCCTGGGAAATGCGGTTTATGTCATGAATCAGTATTTTAGCAGTTTGCAGGGCAATTTCCCGACCGCAGAATTTTTCCACCAGATAAACTGACAGGTCAATGCAGGAGTTATAAGACCCGGAACAATACAGGTCATTGGCATCGGTGAATAGGCGTTCCGGCATCAGGTTGACCAGCGGGTAAAGTTGTTTGAATTCGTTGGCTACTGCCCAGTGGGTGGTGGCTATTTTCCCGTCGAGCAGTCCGGTTGCAGCCAATATAAAAACTCCGGTACACACTCCGGCTATCTGGGCACCATTGTTGTACTGATCGAGAAGCCATGGAATGATTCTTCCCTGTTTACTCAGGTTCTTTTCAATATTCGTGGTGGGAGAGACAATAATAAGGTCTGTATCCGTCACATCATCAATTGAGCCATGGGCGCTAATGGTAATACCATTCATAGTTCTGACCGGCTCACCTGTCAGGGTGACAACCTGTACATTAAAAAAAGGAGTCGGTTCCAGGCCGTTGGCCATATTCCATAAGGTGCCTGTCATTTGAAAAACTTCCATAGGGCCGGTAATTGACGTTGCCGATCCGTCATCAAGTGCGAGTATAGTGATATTCTTCATTTACATAACTCTCCTAAGGAGTGGTATTGCGGTGTGACTGGGTAGCAGTGGGGGGCTGTTCAATATTCAGGGTAACTCTTTTGTGTTGCACGTATTTTTGATATGAGAGTACTTACGAAACAGCAAAAAAAAGGGTGAGGTAAATACTTACCACACCCTCCATGTCAACTCACTCTTAATTATTCAAGAACAGCTATTGATCTCCCGACCGGGAGTTACAGGATCATCAGCTACAGGTGTCGGCATCGTTTGGGTCATATGTGTCATTTGCGTTCCGGTACAGATAGTCGTTGACCAGCAATAAATCCTCCTTGCTCAAAACATCCCAGGAACCGTCCTCCTTACACTTTACCCTGCGCTTTGCAAAAACTCTGTTCCACCCCTCCGATCCATAGCTCTCCATATACAGAAAAGGAGCACCTTTATCATTGTCTTTCGTATGGCAGCTTTTGCAGACCTGATTAAACTTGCTCGCACCAGTTCCCCAATGGTCACTTTCCCAGTCCAGTCTGCCTTGATCGATGACTCTGCACATATTGGTGCCCTCGTCGTAACGTTTTCCGGGTCTTGCCTGTACTGAATTTGTTGTCCAGGTAATAGCCACGAGAGAGGCCAGTAAGATAACTGTTGTTTTGCTCATTTCATCATCCCCTTCCAGGTAAAAGTGATCCAGTCGATGTCTTTCTATACTTTATTGTATTGTGATATAGTATGTGTAAACTCATCCAAAAGGAAGTGGCATCCACGACACTAAACAGGACAATAGCGTCATGCAATTGCCTGATGGACACTTTGGCTAAGCTAAGCAAGGTTCAAGCAAATCAGAAAACCATAGTAGGAGTGTCCCGTTTTGCGGTAAACTGACTCGGAGTACCTTCAATAGAGATATATAGTGGGAATAAACACGACGCCATTAATGGTAAAAGGAGGATGAATCATTGGATGCTGCTTCAGAATATCTGGGTTGGGTGTTTTTGGGAACCATTGCTTTTGTTATTATCAGTATTGCTTACGAGGCTGTCAAATATTTGTTTCGGCTACGGCGTCACAAAGATTAGAAGCCAGAACCTACAGGCTCAACTAAACCAGTAGCGAAGAGAAACATGGTTATTGCCTCTGGAATAGGGGGGAGTGTCAAAACCTCTCTTGAGATTTATAATGGCAATTACATGACAAGATATAAAATGCCATTTATAAGGGACCAGAAAAGTATAATGCCTGTAAATACAACACAGGAAAGGCTTGAAAGCTTATGACCTATTTTCTCCTGGGAACGTTCTCTGTAACCGAGCAAATAACCTGACAGGGCACCAACAAGCATCCCCCCACCATGCCCCCAGTTATTGATACCCGGGATCATAAAACCAAAAAGAAATATACCTAAAGCCCAACCACCGATTTGATTGTAGATCGCATCACCATACGTGCCTCCCCGGCTTTTTCCATAGTACAAAGCAGCACCGATCAACCCGCAAAGCGCAGCTGAAGCACCGATAGTAAATCGAACACCAAACACCGATGAAATAAAGAACCCGCCTATGCCACTTAATGTATATATGATGAACATTTTACTTGCACCGTACTCTCGTATAAGTAGAGGTCCGATCTGGTAGATTGCTATCATGTTGAATACAAGATGCAGTAGACTGCCGTGTAGATAATTTGCAGAAATAAGTGACCACCAACGATTTAGCTGAAATATGGGTATGGTGCCAGTAGAGCCAAGTATAAGGAGGCTGTTGTTACTCGGTGAGAGAAAATTTAAAGGACTACTTGAAAAACCAGTGTGTTTCAAATCAATAACCAAAGAGAACACAAACATTGCAATGTTCGTCACAACGATCACTTTCAAAATGGTATCATTTATATCTGTTCCTCTGGTAAAGATATTGTTATTCCAGATAGATCCAGGATTTTTCAAACCACAGGAGGGACATTCGGATTCAGAATGACTGATTAATTTTCTGCAATTCGGGCAGAGGAATGAAAGTCTTTTCTTTGTTTTTTTCATCAAGTCTGTTCTGTGGCAAAGTTTTAATGAAGATCTGGTAGCAGTGTCAAAATACGAGATTGCTGAGAAAGTTAGACCTTCGACATGGCCATCTTATGTCTGGGGTAACCTGCTGCGTCACCCAACTTTG
>JGI10211J34971_10000642_pt1 | contig 28887 bp, 19 predicted proteins | sample Etolagsediment_FD_34971 | JGI IMG/M metagenome (IMG submission 34971)
TTTTCCTATTCCTGTGCTAACAGTTTACAAATATCAGACCAACAATTCAAAGATGTTTAAAAGGGCCTGTGATCGCGTGAAAAACAGAAATGAATTATTATTTTAATAATTTACTTTATCATATTAATAAAGTTAATTTGAGTTGAGGACAGAAGGTCCAGAAAGAGGCTTCAAAGCCGGGGTGGTATGTAATTTGCCGCTATTCTGGAGCAGCAAATAAATGGAGAAATGAGCAGCTATGCGTAAAACGACATTGATCATCTTCAGCCTGCTGACACTGATTGTCAGTGCGGAGGGCCGGACACAGATACTAACCCACTACATGCCCTGGTATCAGGCACCGCCCACTGCATTTCGCTGGGGCTGGCACTGGACTATGAATCATTTCAACCCTGATCAGACAGATGCGGAGGGACGCCGTGATATAGCGAGTCATTTCTATCCTCAGATCGGACCCTATGACAGCAGTGATCCTTATGTGCTGGAATACCACGTACTGCTGATGAAGCTGAGCGGTATCGACGGTGTGATCGTGGACTGGTACGGTATGGAAGACTACGCGGACTACGGTCCGATCAACGAGGCCACACAGGATCTCTTCCGCTGGATTCTGAAGGCGGATCTGCAGTTCAGTTTCTGCTACGAGGACAGGACGGTGGAAAACATGGTGAACGGCGGTTATCTGAGCGCCGGTGAGGCTCTGGCCCATGGTCTGAAGGTTATGGATCATATTGAGCTGCGATATCTCGGTTCTGTCAATTATGTTCATCTGGGCGATGCTCCGCTGCTTCTGGTATGGGGACCTGTTTATTTCAAGGATGCTGCGGACTGGGAGACCATGCTCAGCTCCGTCAATCCGAGGCCTCTGCTCTATACCTACGACAGTCCGCTGGAGCCTGTGGCAGCCGGTGCCTACCCCTGGCCGCCAATGCACAAGAGCGTCGGCGGAGTGCTCCGGGAGAGCGACCTGACCGTCTATCTCACGAGTTTTTATCAGAATGCCCGGGATCAGGAATACATCATGGGCACAGCATTCCCGGGTTTCAAGGACATTTACGAGGAAGCGGGACTTCACGACAGTTACGGCTACCTGGATGCGAAGGACGGTGCCACCTTTCAGCTGACCCTGGACCGGGCCGCCTATTTCGAAGCAGACGTACTGCAGCTGGCCACCTGGAACGACTACGGAGAGGGCACCATTATTGAGCCCACCCTGGAATTCGGTACAAAATACCTTGAGATGGTACAGGATTTCAGAAAGGAGAATGTGGACAGCAGTTTCAGCATCGGCCCCGGCAGCCTGAATATGCCCTACAGAATATTTACCCTGCGCAAGGAGAACAGCAGCGACCTCAACTTCCAGCGGGAGCTGGACCGGGTCTTTGACCTGATCATCGAGGAGAAACTGGAGGATGCGGAGCGACTGCTGGGGGACCTGGAAAACGGTGATACCGGCGTAACGATCCATCCGGAATATATTGAGCTGAGTGAGGCCTATCCCAATCCCTTCAATCCCAGTGTTTCACTGAGCTTGGAGACAGACAAACCCGTGGAGGTCAGGCTGAACATCTTCGATCTATCAGGACGGCTGGTGGCCTCACAGGAAGCGAGACGCTATCAGAGCGGTCTGAACCACCTCAGCTGGACACCCTCCCCGTATATTTCAACAGGCTTCTATTTCATGCGAATTGAGGCCGGAGACAGGCTGCTGTACAGGCCGGTGATATATTTGAAATGAGGTTTAGACGTTTAGAGGTTGGGAGGTTGGGGGTGGTGTTATGAATATTTATGCGGGGGATTGATTATTTGCCTGTGAACTCGGACATGGGGCGTCCGTAGTTTAGACGGCTGTGGGTTGTGAGGGTTGGGAACATGGGAACGACCAGCGGGTAGGGCATGTCCTCCTGCACGGCCATGAGGTCAATGGACGTCAGTTCGATACTGTTGAAGAGATCCACATCGATGAAGATTCGATCGCTGTAGGCATTGCGCAGGCTGTCGGTGAGGGGGTTGAGATGCTGATCGATGATCCGGATATAGTTGGCATTGAAGTCATCCACGAGGGCGCGGCGGCTGAGGAAGTCGCGTTTGGCATACTCAGACAGCATATTATCGTTCCACATTAGATCGCTTTTCAGGACGGCGGGATCCCGGTCATACCCTTTGGCATAGGCATCTTCGGTGACGGCTCGGTCGCGGATCATGTCGGCGACGGCATTGCGGAACTCGAGGGGAAAGCGGCCGGGGGCGATGTCCTTATTGCGAAAGACGAGGGGATGGGTCATGAGCATGTCTCTGAAGCGGGCCACGGTATAGACTTCACCGTCCAGGCTGAAAAAGGGTTCCTGCTCCAGATCGCGGATATCCCGGACGGGTTTTTCGGTGAGCAGGCTGCTGTACTCATTTTCCCAGATCTGTGAATTCATGATGTCCTTTTTGGAGGATTCCATGATGCGGTAGGAGGCGGCAAAGATATCTGCGACTTCCTTGAATATTTCGGGGTAGAAATCGAGTCTTTTCCCCTTCATCAGTTCGGATACTTTCTCGCGGTAGAGGCTTGAGGCTGCATTCTTATGCAGTTTTTCCCTGACATCGCTGAATCGCTGCCTGCTTTGAGTTTCGGAAATGGCCGGCCGGCGTGTCCAGCCGTCCACGCGGGCAAGGAGGAAGTGACCGGGGGCGGCTTCAAGGGGGCCGATCCATTCGCCTTTCTGCCGGAGTTTTTCGAATACGATGTCGGTGAGGGGTGAATCGCCGCTTTCGAGGTAGTTGAGTTCGAGTCCGGCGCTATCCGGATTCCAGGCAGGCAGTTCGCGGAGAGCGGGGCTGTCTTTTTCCCGGAGCTGCAGCCAGAGGTTTGCGGAATCGGGGTCTGTGAAGCGGACCAGGCTTAATCGGTAGCTTCTTTCTGCATGTTCATAGTACTTGAGGATCTGCTGGCTGTCGGGTGCAGTATGGAGCATGGCCTCACGGTGAAAGTGCAGCTGTCGCATGGCCTGCTCCCGTCGTCCCTGCAGGTAGGCGGCGAGACCAGGATCGGCTGTGAGCAGAGAATCTCTGTCGGATTCGAGGGCCAGGAGTTTTTCAGAAATGAGGGAATTCAGCACAATACTTTTCTGGCTGTTGTCGGCGCCTCGGCAGTAGGCGGGACGGATCGTGTATTCCGCCCGGCGAATGAACTCCTCGAGNGTGATCACCCTGTCCCCCACCCTGGCCAGAATTTTTTCTTCCGATGCGGGTTCTTCCTGTCTGCTGTCGCTGCNGCTATTTCGTGAGCAGGATATCAGCAGAGCTGCAGTGAGGATCGGAACAGAGAGCCTGAGCAGAGAGCGGACGCGGGTGGCCAGGCGAAGGAAGTGAAAATGTGAAGGTTTAGACATCACGGCTGCAGCCCGGAATCTTCCAGCGGTACAAAGACTCTGACATATTCGATCTCCATCCTGGCGGGCAGGGCGAAATTGTCGATCACCGAGCCGCCCCAGGAACCGCCCATGGCGATATTGAGGATGAGATGAAAGGCCTTGTCAAAGGGCCATTCCTCCCAGCCCCAGTTACTCTGGCGCTCGATCTGGAAGATGACCTGATCATCGACTTTGAAGAGCATATCGTTTGTAAAATAGTCGAGGGAATAATCATGGAAGGCGGTGGTGGCATCCTGCACATAGAGATAGCCNCCCTTGTTTGTGCCGATCCTGTGATTAAAGCTGAAGCTGTGGATGTTGGAATGGATCCCGCCGATATTCGTTCCCACGTGTTCCACCAGATCGATCTCGCCGTTGTCAGGCCATCCGCCGGTGCCGTAATTCCAGACATCCGGCAGAAACCAGATAGCGGGCCAGGTCCCGATGCCTGTCGGGAGTTTAGCCCGAACCACAACGCGGCAGTTATTCCAGCCGATGGTGGAATTCAGCCGGGCGGAAGTATAGTCCATGCCGCCGTAGTCCTCAAATTTTGCCTCGATAATCAGTTTTCCGTCCTGCAGATAGGCATTGTCGGGGCGGTCGGTGTAATACTGCTGTTCGTAATTGCCCCAGCCGTGGCCACCGGTTTCATGCAGCCATTTGTCCATATCCAGGGAATCGCCTTCAAACTCATCATACCAGAGAAGCTCCCAGCCTTCGGGTGCCGGCGGAAGGGAGTCCTGAGTGTTGAGCGTATCCAGATCATCGGTATTGCCACCGGATACCGGGTCTTTTCCGCAGGACAGGAGACTTGTGAGCAGAAAAAGTGCAGCAAAAGCTGCAATCGGGAGGAAATACATATTTTTTTTCAAAATCGTTCTCACTTTCTTCATTATCAAATCCTACAAAAAGTTATCATATTTTTCAAGCGCAGAACAGGGTCATTCTCAGGTGGGGATGCAGTGGGCGCGGGATGGTCATCCCTGGAAAGCTGTTGCGCCGGGCGTCGGGAGTTGAGACCGCTATTGTTCAGCGACGGCCCAGATCCGGTCGTTCGTAGATGCGATAGCTGCTGTAGGCCTTCATTTTTTCAGCGGAGCGGGTGTTAAAGTCTTTGACAGTGATATCTTCGCTGAGATCCTGATCTTCTGCCGGGAAGAAGCGGACAGCGGTGCCGCCGCCGGTGGAGAGGGCGATATCGAGGGACTGGCTGCTGCTGAGCTTCATCCGGAAGATCTCATAGCTGGCGGGATCCTCGTAGAGGCCTGTCTGCGGGGCATCGGTATAGACCTCGGCATAGTAATCACGGCCGGCATCGAGAAAAGAGAGGTCGGCGTGGACGAGTCGGGCCTGTTCATCAGTGGCTGCGCCGAGGAACCATTCCTCACCGCTTCGGCGGACCATGACGAGTTTGTCTCCGACAACAGCATCGAGAACGCGGGTCTCATCCCAGACAGTGGGAACATCATCGATAAACTTGAAGGCGGGGTGATCCACATAGTTCTCAAAATTGTCCGCGGCCATCTGCAGGGGGCTGAAAAGGAGAACATAGAAACTCAGCTGTTTGCCTAGAGTGGTCCAGACGCGGTAGTCCGGGGAATATTCCTCGAAGAGAATATCGAAGACGCCCGGGGTGTAGTCCATGGGACCGGCCAGGAGCCGGGTGAAGGGCAGGATGAGCTCATGTTCGGGGGCGTTGCCGACGGACCAGGCGTTGTATTCCTGACCGCAGGCTCCTTCCCGGGTCATCATATTGGGGTAGGTGCGGCGGATGCCTGTGGGTTTGATGGGCTCATGCACATCCAGCATAATTCTATGTTCTGCAGCTTTCTGCACGACCTTGCGGTAATGGCGGACCATCTGCTGCCCATGGTGAAGGACACCGCCGGGGATCTTACCCACATATCCGGTTTTAATGGCTTTGATGCCGGCCCTGCTGTAGAGTTCGAAGGCGTCATCCATCTGCCGTTCATAGCTTGGGACATTGGCACCGGTCTCATGATGGCCTACGAGGCTCACACCGCGTTCCCGGCCGAATTCTGTGATATCGAAGAGATCAAAATCGGGATAGGGCTGAGTAAAATCCATGGTGGACCAATCATGCCAGCCGTAATTCCAGCCTTCCACGAGGACGCCTCCGATATCATGTTTCGAGGCGAAGTCCATGTAGGCCTTGGTGTTTTCTGTGGTGGCACCATGGATGGGGCCTTCCTCCCAGCTGTATTTCCTGACGTGCATGCCCCACCAGATGCCGACGTATTTCTGAGGTTTGATCCAGTCAGTATCCTCCAGCACATTGGGTTCATTGAGATTGAGGATCAGATCGGAGAGGAGGAGACCGCCGGCGTCGGGGCTGACGGTGATGGTGCGCCAGGGGCTTTTCATGGGCGCGGCGCTTTTCACCAGAATACCGTCGGGCCAGGGTACGAGGGCGGCTTTGAAATCATGGGCAGAGCCACTGATACGGCGCAGGGTCATACCGGCATAGTCGGTGAGAGCGGCTTCATGAACAGACAGATGCACACCTGAAGCAGTTTTCATGGTCACCGGGGTATTCACTCCCTCCACGTCACTGAGGACCGACTCCGTATACCAATGTTCATAACTGTCATGGTCGTCGGGAATCCACCAGCTCAGGAAATCCTCTGCAAAGCGGAATTCGGTCATTTCATCGGTCATGAAGAGCGAATCCACACCGTCCTGGGCAGGGATCTCATAGCGGAAACCGAGGCCGTCATCAAAAACGCGGAAGACCGCCACCATACGGAGGCCGCTGTCCTTCCCTGATTTCAGGGGCAGACGCAGTTCATTATGTCTGTCGCGGACTTGATTTCTTTCGCCCCAGACAGGCGTCCAGGTCATATCCACACTGTTTGTCGTGATCTCAGCCGACGGATCCCTCTGCAGATCAGAGTGAAGGTCCGCTGTTTTTTTGAAACTGAAGCCCAGTTTGGAAGGCAGAATAAGCGCTTCACCGGCATAAGCCAGGCTGTAAAACAGTTCGCCGCTCTGCAGATGCAGCTGCAGGCTGAGTTTCCCGTCCGGGGAGCTCAGATCCCAGCTTTCGGCACTGCCTTCTGGTTTACAGCTGAACAGGGATACAATTAGTAAAGCACTCAGAAAAATTCTCAACATGTTCATCTCCGACTTAGTTTGACTTAACTGACTCATGATGCTGTGAGGGTCAGTGATTTACTGTTTATCCCAGGCCAGAGCGGCGGATCCAAGAATCGGCGCATCGGCTTCCGGCAGACGACTGAGGCGGAATTCTGTTTTCCCGCGGAAAGCATGGAAGACATGATCCTCAAAATGCCGTTTAACCGGTTCGAGGATGAGGTCTCCGGCATTGGCCAGGCCTCCGAAGAGGATATAGGCTTTCGGACTGAGCACAGCCGTGACATCGGCGAGGGTCTTAGCCAGGTAGGCGCCTGTCGTCTCAAAACACTCCTCAGCCAGAGCATCACCGGCCACGGCCGCTTCGTAGATGGCCTTGGAGCTCAGACTGCTGTCGCTGTACTGACGCAGGACAGAGGGGCGGTTGCTGTCGGCCATGAGTTCATGGGCCGTCCGCTTAATTCCTGTGGCCGAGGCATAGGTTTCCAGGCATCCTTTTTTACCGCAGCCGCAGCTGCGCCCGTTCTCAACGGCGGTGATATGTCCCACCTCTCCGGCAAAACCGTCATGCCCGTAGAGCAGCTGTCCGCCGGTGAAGATGCCGCTTCCCAGTCCTGTACCCAGGGTGATCATCACAAAATCGCTGAGATCCGCGGCTGCGCCGAAGATCTTTTCCCCGACGGCAGCGGCATTGGCATCATTGGTGATGAGGGTCTGCACACCGAAAATCTCGTGGGCCTGTTTTGTGACATGAGTCGTCGGCCAGGGCAGATTCGGCGGATCCACGATCATGCCGGTATAGTAGTTGGCGTTGGGGGCGCCGATGCCGATACCGATGACCCGGTATTCTGCCGCAGACTTCGCCAGATCCGCTTTCACGGCCTTGAGCAGGTCACTGACCGTGGCAAATGAGGCAGTGGGCAGTGAATTCCTGTAGACAACCCGTCCCTCCTGCAGTACGAGACCGAAAACGGTGTTCGTGCCGCCGATATCCATTCCGAGACACACATCAGCCATATCAGGATCTCACTCGGCTTCCGCTGAAACCGTAGTAGGCGATGTAAAGGTAGCAGAGCATGGGAAGGAAGAAGGCGAGCTGAATGCCGATGCTGTCGGCCAGCATACCCTGAAGGACAGGAATAATGGCACCGCCGACGATGGCCATGATCAGCAGGCCGCTGCCCTTCGTGGTGAGGGTNCCCAGCTTCTGAATGCCGAGGGTNAAGATGGTGGGGAACATAATACTGTTAAAAAGACCGACAGCGAGAATAGCCCACATGGCAAGACTTCCCTGTGACAGAATGGTCAGAAGGACAAGAAGAGCTGCCGCAATGGAATTGAAACCCAGAACTTTGCCGGCGTCCATACGAGTGAGGACAGCAGAACCGATAAACCGGCCGACCATGGCACCGCCCCAGTAGAAACTGACGTATTTTCCAGCCTGCATCTCACTGAGACCGGCGATGGAATCCTGACCCATAAAGTTGACGAGAAAAGAACCGATGGAAACCTCTGCACCCACATAGAGAAAGATGGCCCCGGCTCCCAGGACGAGATGAGAATGCTTGAACATGCTGTCACCGTTTGCAGCAGCACCTTCCTTTTCATGCATTTCCTCTTCGATGGACGGGAGCTTGACCCAGGCGATCAGAGCCGCCAGCAGAAAGAGAGCGGCGGCCAGACCAAGGTAGGGCGTCTGCACTGCTGCTGCCTCGGCGGAACGATAGGCTTCGAGTTCCATTGAGCCCATGGCACTCATTTCCTCGGTGGTCTTGACGGCCATGCTGAGGATCAGAAGTGCACCGAAATAGGGACCGACCGTGGTTCCCAGACTGTTGAAAGCCTGGGTGAGATTCAGTCTGGAGGAGGCTGTCTCAGGGCTGCCGAGCACAGACACATAGGGATTGGCGCTGACCTGCAGCATCGTGATACCGCTGGCGAGAACAAAAAAGGCAAAGAGGAAGAGCGGGTAGGAACGGACACCGGCAGCGGGATAGAAGAGCAGAGCACCGATACCTGCCGCAACAAGGCCGATAATAATACCGCGTTTATAACCCACCTTTTCAATAATGAATCCGCTGGGCATGGACACAACGAAATAGGCGAAAAAGAAAACGAACTGCACCAGCATAGCCTGCGTATAGTTGAGCAGGAACACAGCCTTCAGGTGAGGGATCAGAATATCGTTGAGAGACGTGAGGAAACCCCACATGAAAAAGAGTGAGGTCAGAACAGTCAGGGGATAGGTGTAATTTGATCTTTGTTGGTCCACGGTACTTCCTTTCTAAATGATTCGCAGGCGTAGGTGCAACAAACACGCCAAAGATCCGAGGGACTTCAACCTTGAATGAATAGCAATCCTGAGCCTGCTGCAGTCGGGACTCTTATCAAATTGATAATTTATTTATGATTATGATAAAGCGGTTCGACCCAGGTCAAACCGGTATATTAATTTTTTAAACCCAGATCCTTCAGCATCCGATGGAAATTCGGAGGTGCCAGGCCCATTTTTTTAGCAGCTTCCGCATCGGAGACTGCCCGGTCCCGGACATACTTGAAATATTCCATCTTCACATTCTTCAGAACATCCTGATAGCTCAGGGGTTCTGCGGCATCGCCGAAAAGCATCAGGCGGTAGTCACCGTCGAGTTCCTGATCATCGATACGCCCGCCGACAGCCATTTTAATGGAGGCAAGGTCAATATTTCCGTCAGCCAGGAAGAGGACCCTCTGCAGGACATTTTTCAGTTCCCTGATGTTACCGGGCCAGTTCAGGCTCTGCAAAAACTCCATGGCATCCTCTTCTATCACGGGTTTGATCCGGCCCATATCCCGACAGAAATTCCCGATAAAGAAATCAGTGAGCCGGGGGATATCGTCCCGGCGACCGGTCAGGGGCGGAACCTCGATGCGCAGGACATTGATCCTGTAATAGAGATCCTTCCGGAAGTTCCTGTTCATGACAGCCTTCTCCAGATTTGAATTTGTGGCCGCGATAACCCTGACATTGACACGGTGTGCGCGCTTCCGGCCGATCTTGTCGATCTCCCCCTCCTGCAGGACGCGAAGGAGTTTAGCCTGTGCATTCAGGGGCAGTTCTCCAATTTCATCCAGGAAAATGCTTCCGCCGTCAGCCTGTTCGAAAAAGCCTTTGCGGCTGTCCCGGGCACCGGTAAAGGCGCCTTTTTCATAGCCGAAGAGTTCACTTTCGATAAGATCCGAGGGAATGGAACCGCAGTTCACGGTGATAAAGGGCTCATTTTTCAGTTTACTCCGGTAGTGGATATGCGTTGCCACCAGTTCCTTGCCGGTTCCTGAGGGGCCGAAGATCAGGACCGTGGCCTGAGTATCCTTGAACTTCTCGATCTTTTCCTCCATCTCACGGATGGCCGGGCTTTCACCGACGATGGGCCGTCTGTCGAGGATATTTGCAATACTGCGGCCGAGCTTTGCCTCCACATTGAGTTTGCTGCGCTCCAGCTCCCGCTTTTCATAGGCGTTGCGAACACTCAGAATAAAATCAGTGGGCTGATAGATATAGTCTTCGATATCGCCGGGGTATTTGGTGCAGAACCAGTAGGCTCCGGCATTTATCAGCTGGTCGGCAAGGGTGAAATCCCGCTGGTTGATGGTCATTTTTGTTATGATGATGATCTGGAGACTGGGGTCGATACTCTTGATCTCGCGGATCAGTTCGGAACCCTGCAGTCCGCCGCTGATCTGGTAGTCCATGATGATCACATCATAGCCTTCGGGATCTGCAGACAGGATCTGCAGGCCGTCGCGACCGTTGCTGACCGTTTCGCGTATATGAAAACGCGGCTGTCCGCGAAAGGTATTCCGCACGCGCTGTTCATCGAAACTCTCGTCCTCGATCAGCAGAATATTTATCTTTTTTTCATCCTGATTCATAGATCCTCACTGCCGTGGTCCGGATCGGGACAGTTCGTCCGGACGGGTTAAACACATGGTTCGCAATATCAGACCCTGATACCGAACTCGAAACGGCTTCCGCCGTCAAAATTATTATAGGCATCCAGAGTCCATCCGCATTTCTTCACGGCCAGATTCCAGGCGATAAAGCAGCCGTAACCGCGGTTATGGGTCTCTGCCCGGGTGCTGGTACTCTCGCGGAAGAGGGCCGCGATTCCCTGGGCATCTTTCTGCAGCATGTCTTCGTCAATGCCTCTGCCGTTGTCCCTGACGGTCACCTTCAGCAGCCGGTTATGGGCATCCCAGTGACTCTGCAGACGCACTGTCACCTCACCCTGGGCATTGTGCTCGATGGCATTCTGTATAATGGGTTCGAAGATCTCCCAAATGATATATTCGTTGACAGGAATGGCCGGGGCGGCGTCATCGAGATCCAGTTCGAAACTGAAACTGCGGCGGTCATCACTGGTCCGTTCGAAGACATTGTCCTTCAGAAAACGCAGGATATCATTGACCTGGGAGTTGAAAATGGGGTTTCTGATCGTATGGATGGGCGGATCATAGGCTTTCATATCATAGATGACCCTGCTGATGAAATTACCGTAGCGGATGATGACGGATTTCATAGCGTCCATATTCTCATGGGTCATGGCACGCAGATCGTTCTTGATAAACCCCATGATCTTTTCTGCTTTGTGATGGGCGTGATAGATCCTGCGGGTGAAGACATGCTCCTTCTCGCGTTCAATGCGTTCGGTGAGCTGCTTCTCCCTCTCGCTGTAGAGGATCTCCAGAGCGTTGTTCCGCTCCCGGAGGATATAGATACTGAGGTAGTACATGGCCAGCAGCCCGAAAAGGATGAGGGCGGAGAAGATGGCGCCGGTATCACCGTAGGTATTCTTGATCTCGCTGGCGATGGAGGAGATATCGGGCTTCATTTCGAGATAATAAGCGCCACGGTATTCGCCCTTGATCAGAAAAGGAACATAGACATGGAAGATCTCTGCATTCTCGATGGCGGAGTGAATACGTCCCTCAGAGAGTGTGGTGAGGTTTTCCTGCACCGCATTCTGAAAAATGGAGGACGTCGGCAGCAGGGGTTTTTCTATAATCCTCCCCTGCATAATGTAATGAAGGATGGCCTCGCCGCTTTTCAGAAGGTAGAGTGNAGTATCCTGCTTCACCAGAAGCCCGGCGGCAAAGGTATTCCTTTCCAGCAGCATCTGATTCAGGGTCACATCNATGGCCCGTATATTTTCACGATGGTACTCCGCCGGATTGTCCAGAGTGTTCTCCAGAATGAGCTCCAGCGCAATACTGCTCTGATGGGCAATGCGCTCTGCAGATTCCATTTTGATGATCTCAAGGGTCTGGTTCAGAATATTCTGTTTACTGATCTGATGCACATAACTGAGCATCAGCTGGAAAAGGATGAGCACAAAGAAGAGGATGAGAATATGATTGATGCCGAGATGGCTGCGGAAGCGGTTGACTGCCATATCAGGACTCCCCGTCTGTCCAGCGTATGAGCTGCAGCAGCTGCTCGGCCCCGGATTCAGGCGTGAGCCGCTGATTCAGAACCTGATGGATGATGCTCACAACCTGGTCGCTGAGAAATGTATAGTCCTCCTGACGCGGTCGGTGGACACCCATATCAAAGACTGCATCGAAGATCTCAACTTCCTCCGGCGGCAGATCCCTGTAGCCGCTGCGGGTCACCGGGATAAAATGCCCCATGTCGTAGATTCGGGTCTGAATCGAGTCGCTGAGTATATATTCCAGGAAGAGGACTGCCTCCTCAGGATGGGGGGTCTGGTCGGAGATCATCAGATTCCAGCCGCCCCAGGTGGCTGAAGAAAAGCCGTTCTCAAATCCCGGAATAACACCGGCCCGGAGCTGGGCGAATTTCTCCGGCGCGTATTCCTCAAGGGCCTTATCAGCAATCTGACTGAACCAGCCGCGGAATACCGGTATATCATTGTCAAAGGCATAATAATAGGATCCGTTCTCATCAAAATCCAGGACCGCTTCAGGCGCAACTCCCGAGCGAATCAGATCCCGGAAATAGTAAAGCGTGAGGAGCATAGCCGTACGGGTGTCACTGCCTCCCTTGATACGGGCACTGAACATATCGTAGAAATTGCACATCAGCCCTTCGTAGGCACGACCCTGAAACACGTAGCTTCCTGAGGGCATGGACGCCAGCTGTTCCCAGGTCCTGATCTCCAGGTCCGACTGCCCGAGACTGTCCAGAATATCCTGCCGGTAGAGCAGCAGTCCAATATCGAGATACATGGGCATGCAGATCAGATTGCCGTCCAGATAACACTGCTCCAGTGCCTCAGGCAGGATCCCGTCCAGCTTTTCCCCGCTGAAATAGGAATCCAGCGGCAGTGCCCAGCTGCGGAAACGGCTCACCCAGATGATGTCGATGGAAAATATGTCCAGCCGGTTGTTGCGGCTCCTGAGCGAACGGGCCAGCAGTTCCTTGCGCTCATTGGTCGTGAACTTCGTGAAGGGAAGATCGATGGGCACGATCTCTATTCGGCCGCTGTATTTTCTGTTGAAATCCCTGATCACCGACAGATGTGTGTAACTCATGTTGTCAGCGTAGTACAGCCGTACCCCCTCCTCCCCGCTGCCGCTCACCAGACTGAAAGGCAGATACTGAATAAATGCAGACAGCAGAAGCGCAGCGAAAATCAGCAGAATCGCAATATTCGGAGTGACTTTCAGCTTCTTTCCCTTGCGGATCATCATTGCTTAACCCTTATTTACCCCAATATATGATTATTATTTTGATAATTCCTAATATTTTTTTAATAAGACCGGCAGCCGAATTAACTCGGGATTTAGAAAATATTGCTTTAAGTGGGGATTTAATGAGACAAAAACGGTTGGCATGTTTTTTGAGTCATAGCCAGTGAATAAAATGTGAAAGGAAGTGTAATGCGCACTGTAACGAGCTCTGTTCTCGCTGTTTTGACCCTGCTGCTGCTGGCGGCCTGCAATCCGGCATCTGTCAAACAAGAAGCCATACCTGAAACCGCTGTTAAAAAGCATGAGATCACCCGCATCCCGGAAGTTGAGACCCTGCTTGCTCAGATGACACTGGAGGAGAAGGTCGGTCAGATGACACAGGTGACCAGTCAGGCGGTGTCCCATACGGAGGGCACTGTGGACAGTGAGCAGATCTTTGACGAGGACAGTCTGCGCATTGCGATCGTGGATTACAAGGTCGGCAGCATCCTGAATGTCTGGAACCGGGCCATGAGTCCGGAGAAGTGGCAGAAGGAGATCACGCGCATGCAGGATCTGGCCACGAAGGAGACGCGTCTGGGGATACCGATCATTTACGGTATCGACGCCATCCACGGTGCGACCTACACGGAAGGCGCCACACTTTTTCCTCAGAGTATCAATCTGGCGGCAACACGCTGCCGCAACGCCGCCCGCATCATTGGCGAAGTGACGGCACAGGAGATCCGGGTCGCCGGAATTCCATGGAATTTCAATCCGGTTCTGGGACTGGCACGTCAGCCGCTCTGGCCGCGTTTCTGGGAAACCTACGGTGAGGATGCCTATCTCAACGGTGAACTGGGTGTTGCCTACATTCAGGGACTGCAGGGCGATGACCCCTCTGCTCCCGACCGTGTAGCGGCCTGTGCAAAGCACTATCTGGGATACAGCGTTCCCCGCACCGGACATGACCGTACGCCTGCCGTCATCAGTGACCGGGAACTCAGGGAACTCTTTCTGGAACCGTTTCGCAAGGCAGTTGAGGCCGGCGTCCTGACCTTTATGATCAACAGCAGTGAGATCAACGGCACGCCTGTTCATGCCAACCGCTATCTGCTGACGGATGTTCTGAAGAATGAACTGGGTTTCGAAGGCCTGATCGTGACGGACTGGTATGACATCATCAATCTCTACGAGCGGGAAAAGATCGCTTCCTCCGAGCGGGAGGCGGTGAAGATCGCAGTGCTGGCCGGCAACGACATGAGCATGGTTCCCTTTGACTACAGCTTTCATGATCATCTGACGGACCTGGTGCGCAGCGGCGAGGTGCCGATGGAGGTGATCGACGAGAGTGTACGGCGTATTCTCAACGTCAAATTCAAACTGGGTCTCTTCGAGGATCCCTATCCTCAGACACAGCTGATGGAGCTTTTTGCCACAGAGGAAAACCGCGCAAAGAACCGGCTTTTCGCGGCGGAATCCATGACCCTCCTGAAAAATGAGGACAGCCTGCTGCCTCTGTCTAAGGACACAAAACTTTTTATCACCGGTCCCAATGCCGACAGAATGAATGTTCTCAACGGCGGCTGGACCATCACCTGGCAGGGCAATGAAGAAGCACTGTATCCCGAAGACGCGAATACAGTGGCGGAAGCCTTTCGCGCCGTGGCCGGGGACCGGATCAGCTATATGCAGGGCATCAGTCACGACACTGATGTGAACATGGAGGAGGCTCTGGCAGCAGCGGCCGCTTCCGATGTGATCCTGCTGACTCTGGGTGAAGACGCCTACTGTGAGTCACCGGGCTCTATCGATGATCTGGACCTGCCCCATATACAGTATCAGTATGCGGCCCGTCTGGCTGAACTGGGTAAACCCATTGTGCTGGTCCTGATCGAGGGTCGGCCCCGCATCGTGCGTCCCGTCGTCCCGCTGTCCAAAGCCGTGATCTTTGCCGGTCTGCCCGGTATGGAGGGCGGAAATGCGCTGGCGGATGTGATCTACGGTGATGTGAATCCCACCGGCGCCCTCCCCTTCACCTATCCCCGCTCTTCCAATGACCTGAAACTCTATGATCACAAACACAGCGAGATTATGGGAACGGAGGAATTCAACCCGCAGTGGCAGTTCGGCGACGGCCTGCAGTATACAGATTACAGTTTCACTGATCTCACTCTCAATGCCTCGGAATACCGCCGCGGTGAAGAGATCAAAGTATCCGTCAAAGTCAGCAATACCGGTGACAGGCTGGGAAAAAAGGCTGTGGAACTCTATCTCAGCGACCACTACGCCTCCATCACCCCTCCCGTCAAACGCCTCAAACGCTTCAGCCGCATCGCTCTGAAACCCGGTGAGTCCCGGACAGTGGAATTCACACTGAACCATAAGGACCTGCAGTTCGTCAACGCGCGCGGACAGTGGATCTGTGAAAACGGTATGTTCACTGTGCAGATCGCAGGACTCAGCAGGGATTTTGAACTGAAATAGCAGAGGCACAGGGACAGTCTCCCTGTGCGACCTGCAGCAATTCGCATAGCTTTTCATTCGCTCTCCTTCTTTTAATCTGCTTCTCAGGAAAACCCGGCTTCGTCCGGGTTTTCACTTTATCCTCAGTTTTCAGCTGCATTCCTCCGCCCTGCACAACAGCAGCCCATTGCACAGTATCCCCAAAAACAGAGTTTTCGGATGTATTCTCTCCGCCTTTCTGCGTAAATTGGCGCAAATCTGAAAAATGAGGCGACATGAATGCTCTTTTCGATCCGGCTGTCATAAACGAGTTTCTGCAGAATCTCTATGCCTGGGCTCAGGTCAATGTCTTTGTATGGCGGAATCTCCTGCAGCTGCTTCTGCTCTTTCTTTTGAGTCTGACTGTAGTGAAAGGGGGCAGAAAACTCACATTTTATCTCAGGCACAGGCTGCATCTCCCCTTTCAGGACCGTGAGATCATCCATAATCTCACAGAGAGACTCTACTATGTTCTCCCTGCTGCCCTCCTCGGTTTCGCCATCTGGGTGAGCATACAGACAGCCGCCCTCTGGGAGCAGACCCTCGTCTTCTTTCTCTTTGTTCAGCCTCTGCTCGCCGCCTGGATCATCATTCAGATCGCTTCCGCCATCATTCTCGACCGTTTCTGGTCAAAATTCGTCGCCAGCGCCACCTGGATCCTGGCCATGCTCAGCCTGCTCGGAGTCCTCGATGACCTGATGCTCCTACTGGACGGCATCGGATTCAGTTTCGGCGGCATCCACCTCACCCTGCTCAGCCTCATTAAAGCCCTGCTGCTCCTGAGCTTTCTCTACTACGCCGGCACCTGGGCCGGAAGCTACGTCGAACAGAACCTCGCCCGCGTCAACGGCCTCTCCCCCTCCGCCTACGTCCTCCTGGCAAAATCCATAAAAATCTCCGTCTTCGCCCTCGCTATTCTGATCACCCTTAATTCCGTGGGAATCGATTTCACTGCCCTTGCCGTCTTCTCCGGTGCCATCGGTATCGGCATCGGCTTCGGCCTCCAGAAGGTCATGGCCAACCTCGTCAGCGGCATCATCCTGCTCCTGGACCGCAGCATTAAACCCGGCGATGTCATCGAGGTCGGAGGTGTGTACGGCTGGATCAAGGACCTCCGAGCCCGATTTGTCTCCGTGTCCACCCAGGAAGGAAAAGAACTGCTCATTCCCAATGAGGATCTCATCACACAGCAGGTCGTCAACTGGTCCTTCAGCAATCCGCAGATCCGAGTCAGCGTTCCCGTCGGCGTCAGCTATAACAGCGATCCGCATCAGGCCATCCGCCTCATTATGGAAGCCACCCGCGAGATCCCCCGTATCCTGAAAGACCCCGAACCCGCATGCTTCATGATCGCCCACGGCAGCAGCAGCCTCGACCTCGAATACCGCTTCTGGATCAATGACCCCCAGAACGGCGTCACCAATATCAAAAGCGAGATCCTCCTGAAAATCTGGGATACCTTTAAAGAACATAAGATCGAAATTCCATTCCCACAGCATGATATTCATATCCGAAGCAGCGTCGAACGATGATTTTTCTGTAGTCTCAACCCCCACGCTGCAGCCTCCTTCCCGCTCACCCGGACCCTCCTTTCCGACCTGAGCAGCTCTGCTCAGCAGGCTGATAACAATTTTTACCAAAAAACTGTTGGAATTGATTTCGATTTCCCGTATGTTTCTACTAATAGAAACAAGAGGAACGATGCTCAACGAACTTATCACTGCCGTCCACTCCATGGAAAGTGAAGAGGAACTTCAGACTTTTTTCCGTGAGATATTCACAGAGAAGGAGTTGAAGGATCTGGGACTCCGCTGGAGACTGATGAAGGAACTGAAGGAAGGCCGCACCCAGAGGGATATTGCGGCGAGGCACCATATCAGTCTCTGCAAGATCACCCGCGGCTCGAAGATCCTGAAGAACCCGGACAGTGTCAGTCTTAAATATATCCGGGCCCAGACAGGCATTCACTGACCCCCGTCTCCCCTCTATTGGGCAGAACCCGGATCCGTCCTGAGGCCGAGGACAAGCATAGATTCCCGCAGACAGATTCAAACAATGAACATATCAAAACAAGGACAACAGACGACCATGACACAGACAGCGACACAGTCCCTCCCGGACAGCAAAGGGTATTTCGGCGAATATGGCGGTTCCTTCATCCCGCCTCAGCTTCAGACGATAATGGATGAGATCACGGCGGAATATGAAAAACTCAGGCAGGACCCGGATTTTCAGCAGGAGCTCACCGATCTCTATCAGCATTATGTCGGTCGCCCCTCCCCTATCTTCCATGCAAAGAATTTGTCGGATAAACTCGGCGGTGCGCAGATCTATTTCAAGCGGGAGGATCTGAACCACACCGGTGCTCACAAGATCAATCATACTCTGGGAGAAGCTCTTCTGGCCAAGCGCATGGGAAAGAAAAAGCTCATCGCTGAGACAGGTGCCGGTCAGCATGGCGTCGCGCTGGCTACTGCCGCTGCACTGGTGGGTCTCGAATGTGATATTTATATGGGAGAGGTGGACACGATCAAGGAAAAGCCCAATGTTACCCGGATGCAGATCCTGGGTGCCCGGGTCATTTCCGTCACACAGGGTACAAAGACCCTGAAAGATGCTGTGGACGCCGCCTTCATGGCCTATGTACAGGACCCCGTGTCTCAGTTCTACGCCATCGGCTCCGTCGTGGGACCCCACCCCTTCCCTATGATGGTCAGGGATTTCCAGAGCGTGGTCGGACGCGAAGCCAGACAGCAGTTTCAGGCCATGACCGGTAAGCTACCGGATCATCTGATGGCCTGTGTCGGCGGAGGCAGCAATGCCATCGGCCTCTTCACCGCCTTCCTCGAGGACGATATAAAGATCACCGGGGTAGAACCCTCCGGTGTGGATCTGACGACTGCAGGTAAACATGCCGCAACCCTCACTCTGGGGAAACCCGGTGTTCTGCACGGCTTCAGAAGTTACCTTCTTCAGGATGAAAAAGGCGATCCGCTGGAAGTGTATTCCGTCGCCTCCGGACTGGATTACCCGGGAATCGGACCCCAGCACAGCTATCTGAAGGATATCAAACGGGTTGAATACACCACCGCCAACGATGAAGAGACGATCCATGCCTTTTTTGAACTGAGCCGCCTGGAAGGCCTGATCCCGGCACTGGAAAGCGCCCATGCCGTCGCCTATGCTATCAAGGTTGCACCGGATTATCCCAAGGACTATAACATTCTCGTGAATCTCAGCGGCCGCGGCGACAAGGATATGGATTTTGTCGTAGCTAAATACGGAGAGAAATACGGCGTCAAACCCTGAATAAATTAACTTATTTCATGAGCCTGGATGTCTGGACGGGGAGTTATTGACACCCCGTCTTGTTTAAGGAGGATAATTTTTTTCACCGTCTGTCTGTTTTTTTCCCAGGACCCCGGTATTTATCACTCGTTTACCGACCCTAAGAATTTGTATATTTGTGTGTGAATGAATGTCCCGGAAATCAGACTCTGACAGCTCGAATTCAGTTCAGCGCTGCCAAAAAATATAATGAATCCATTTTCAGATAATCCAGATTAGGTCTATGCCGAATAAAAAACTGCAGGAACTCTATATAAAAAGCCTCCAGAACCGCATCCGAATGATGGATGAACTCAATACACAGGTTCGCAAGGGGGATAAGACAGCCTTCGAGTCCATGATTCGGACGGTGCATACTCTCACCAGCAGCGGTGCCACCTACGGTTTTCCCGAGATCTCAGAGATCAGCGCCCGCATGGAGGAAGCCGATCCAGGCGATCTGTCCGCGTATCTGCAGGAACTGAAGCAGGCTGTTGAAAAATACGCCACTGATACCATGGGCAGCCGCTCAACTCTGCTGGTAATCACAGCCGATCTCCAGCTTCTCGAAGAGGTCAGGTCCGCCCTTTCAGAACATTTCTCGGAGTTCAGTCACTCCCCTACAGGGCAGGATGCCGCTGAACGGATCCTCGGAGAAAAGTTCAGTGCGATTGTGCTGGACATGGGGATTGAGGACAGAGACGCCCGCTCCCTGATCCTGACGATAAGAGAGAGCACCGGCAGTCTCGAAACACCTGTGATTATGATTTCCGGTATTCATTCAGAAGATTACCGTCGCGAATGCCTGAGCTCCGGTGGCAATATCTACCTCCTGAAACCGATGCAGCCGGCTGAACTGAGGGAGGCCGTGGAAGCAGTCGTAAAAAAACGCCTTCCGGATAATCAGAAAGACGAAGATGAGAAAGCAGGTATACTGCAGGACCGTCATGAATTCCGGCGGAAGATCGCGGAATACTTTGAGCTGAATCCCGGAAAAAAACCCTGGGTGATGCTGATCAACGCCTATGATCAGGACAGCAGGATCAATGACCGACGTCTGGATGAACTGGGCCGGCACATTCTCCGACAGGTCCCGCAGGTCATCAATATCTATCACTGTACGACGGACGACCTGATCCTCATTCTGCCCTCAATGGATACGGGAAGTCTCGAATCTGTGCTGCAGCGCTTTGAACGGAGTATCACACAGGAAAGTCTCCTGTCCGCCGGCATTGCCGCTATCAGCAGTATCCGCTCTGCTCTGCGTATGCCCAGAGACGAAAATGATGTACAGAACTGCATTTTGATGATGGGAAAATTTATTATCTATGACGAAGATCCCGATTTCTATAAATACATTATCCTTCACGGGCAGAACAGAGAACAGATCAGAATACTCCTCATTGAGGATGACAATCTGATCTCCAATCTCCTGACCTATCGTCTGCAGTCGGATAAAGTGATTTTCATCCGCGCAAGAGACGGTGAGGAAGGACTCGAGAAAGCTTTTTCTGAAACCTTTGATGCCGTGCTGCTGGATGTCAAAATGCCGGGAATGGACGGTTTTCATGTTCTGCAGAATCTGCGGCAGCGATTTGACAAGGAGACACTGCCTATTCTGATGTTTACCAGCATGGGCAGGGAAAAAGACATCGTGAGAGGATTCAAACTCGGTGCAGATGACTATATTCTGAAACCCTTTTCGCCGCAGGAGGTGATGCTCCGCATACGCAGACTCCTGAAAAGCGATATCTGAGCTTCTGACTGTCGGGAGGTGCTGCGGATTGTCCGGAATGCGAAGACATATCATCCTGCTGTTCTGCCTTCAGAGCCTCATCGTTCTGGGAGCTGATCCGGTCGAGGACAGCTTTTCTCCTGAGCACCCCGTCCTGTCCATCGCCGCTGCTGTTTCCGATCCCGCCGGCAGGTCCTCCTCTGCCTCCGCTTCGGATCCCTCCGGCATGCTCTCCCCAGACTCTCTCGCCGATTCAGACTCTGAAAAACCTGGAAATATCATAGATATCCGGCACCTGCAGGTTGTGGATATCGGAGAACTGAAGATCATCATCAGTCTGCGTAGTAAATTCATGTCCCTGACACGTGAGGACAGGATTTTTCTCATACTGCTGATCTCTATTCTGCTCCTCTTTTTTATCGTTCTGCTCCTCGTCTCTGCAGCCTTTCTGCTGAGACTGAAGAACAACAGGGCCCGCAGACGTTTCACCCGCCTGGAAAAGGAATGGGAACCCCGTATCTTCGGGATTCTGAATCAGGAGAACAGCGATCCGAATGAACTCTACCGCCGGATCAGATCCGGTGACCGCATCTTTTTTATCCGTTTCATTGTCCGCATCCTCAGAAATCTGAAAGGTGAGGAGCGGCAGATGATGAGGGATCTGTCTCAGCCCTTTGTCGATCTCCTTCAGTCCCGCCTGAGATCGGGAAAGCAGAGCGACCAGGTGCAGGTGCTGCATCTGATACAGGAGGTCGGGATCTGGGGTTTTGAACTCGGTGTGCAGAAACTCCTCCTGCACAGAAACCGCAGTCTGGGCATCCTTGCCATGCGGGTCATCTGCCAGCCGGACAATGTGCTGATGTACCCATTCCTCATTAGCCACCTGCATCGTTTCCGAAATTGGGACAATAAACTGTTAAGCAGTATTCTTGCAGAGGGCGGTGCTGATGTGGCCCCTGTATTCCGGAGCATCATCGGCGACAGTAACAGTGATCCCTGGCTCTTCATCCTTTCCGCCGATACTCTGAGACGCCTCGGTGATTATGCCTCCTCCTCGGTGCTCAGAGAAAGAATGTCGCTTTTGAAGAACAGGGAGCAGATCACAGCCGCCCTTCGACTGATGGAGAAAGTCGGCGGCCCTGAAGAGGTTCCCCTGCTGCTGCCGCTGCTCGAGAGCGGAGACCCGGTGATCCGCAGCAATGTGATCCGCACAGTCGGCGCCGTCGCTCCTGACAGTTTTATCGATATTCTGATGGAGGCGCTGTCTGACCGAAGTATCTGGGTCAGCACCGCCGCGGCTGTTGCCCTTGCCAAAGGCGGACTGTCAGAGGCCCTTCAGGTTCAGATCGACACGGGTCATCCCAGGGCCCTGCTCCTGCAGCAGGTTATCGCGGAGTATGCTTCATGATCAATATCCCCCATCTCCTCCTCGAAATATTCAATGCAACGGTTCTGATCTACTTTTTTCTTCTGAACGGTGTCTATCTGATCACCGGTATCTTTGCCTATTTTGCACTGAAACACTACTCTAGGAATTTGAAGACGGTTGAGATCGACCAGATCTCCCATGAGACCGAAGTGCCGCCCATCACCCTCATCGCTCCCGCCTACAATGAAAGCGCCACCGTCGTGGATTCAGTGAAAAGCCTGCTCAGTCTCAATTATCCTGAATACGATATCATGGTGGTCAATGACGGAAGCCGCGACAATACGCTGGAGGTGATGATCAAGGCCTTCCGTATGGTCCCGAGCCCCCGGACACCCACCGCCTTCATCACATCCTCACCGGTCAGAGAGATCTACTGCAGTGAGCTGTATCCCAATCTATGGCTGATCGACAAGGTGAACGGCGGAAAAGCCGATGCCCTCAATGCCGGCCTCAACCACTGCAGGACGCCCCTGTTCTGCGCAATGGACAGTGACAGCCTTCTGGAGCGGGATGCGCTCTCCCGTGTGGTCTACCCCTTCCTCGAGGACAAGCGCACCATCGCTGCCGGCGGGATTATCCGCATCGTCAACGGCTGTGAGGTGAAAAACGGCATGGTCAAAGATGTGCGCCTGCCGAAGAATCTTCTGGCCCGATTTCAGGTCATGGAGTACTTAAGGGCCTTTCTCAGCGGCCGAATGGGCTGGGACGCCATGGGTCTGACCTTCATCATCAGCGGCGCCTTCGGAATTTTCAAACGCTCCCTCGTCGTGGAAGCCGGCGGCTACAGAACGGATACTGTCGGGGAGGATATGGAGCTGGTGGTCCGTCTTCACAAGCACTGCCGCAGGCATAAGATCCCCTACCGCATTAAATTCATTCCGGATCCGGTGGCCTGGACTGAATGCCCTGAGAGCCGAACTGTCCTGGGACGACAGCGGGACCGCTGGCAGCGAGGCCTGATGGAGGTTCTCACCCGCCATAAAGATATGTTATTCAATCCCCGTTACGGCAAGATCGGAATGATTATCTACCCCTACTTTTTCATCCTCGAAATGGCCGGTCCCTTCATCGAATTACCGGGCTATATCACCTTCATCATCGCCTGGCTCAGCGGCAATTTCTCCCTGCTCTACATGAGCGCCTTTTTTGCCATGGCCTTCGTTTTCGGTGTGGCCCTCAGTGTATTCAGCGTGGCGCTGGAAGAACTCAGTTTTCGACGCTATGCCCGCACACGGGACCTGCTGGAACTTTTCTGGATCGCTGTCATCGAGAACTTCGGCTATCGGCAGCTCACAACCTGGTGGCGCATTAAAGGTGCGATCTCCTTTTTCCGCAATGTCAGAACCTGGGGCGATATGGAAAGGAAAGGATTCGGCAAAAAATGAATTATGACCGGAAGAGACGTTCTCAACTCCCACGCAGGTGCCGTATCCGCCATAATCACGGCATCCCTCCCGCCCTGCTGTTCATCCTTATCCTTCCTCTGATGCTGCAGGCCCAGGACATCGCTCCGCCTGCGCTGCCGGACAATGTACTGGAACTGCTGCGCGCTCCCGGGCAGGACAGCGCCGATCCGCCCATGGGCCAGGAGGAAATGTTCAAAAAAGCACAGGGCCTGCTTCAGGCGGACAGCATTTATGCCGCAAAATCCCTTCTTAAAGACCTGCTCTTCCACTATCCCGGAGATGCCGATGCCATGCTGGCTCTGGGCCGCATCCACGCCTGGCACAGGGAGTTCAGTGAAGCCGAGGAACTCCTCAGACTGGTGATACGCTTCTTTCCGGATTACTGGGATGCTTATCTGGCCCTCAGTGACATGTACCGCTGGCAGGGACGGGATTCAGAGGCCCTGTCCATTCTGGACTCCGCTGCAGAGACTGCCCTAACGGACCCGCTCTTTCTGCTGGCACGCTCCCGTCTGCTTGTATCACTGCGGCGCTTTCCGGAAGCAAGGGTGACCCTGCGGGCCGCAGAAAAGGCAGCTGTGGACAAAAAGGACCTGAAACCCCTCTGGGATGCTGTACAGCAGTCCCGGGGGCCCAGTGCCTGGACTGCCTATGCCCTCTATGAAGAAACGGATTTCGATCTTCTGAGTAAGACATCCTGGCACCGCAGCGCAGCAGGCATTAAGTATCAGCATGGCGACTGGACCCGTATCCTCGAAGTTCAGCAGGTTCAGCGCTTCGGCCTTCAAGACCGAAGTATCGCCTTTGACAATTATATCAGCCTTCCTGACGGCTCCTATTTCAATGCCCGCCTGCAATGGGCCCCTGAGGAGGTCCTCCTGCCCCTTCTCGATCTGAATGCCGAGTACTATAAACCTCTTGCCGGCCTCAGCGAATGGTCTCTGGGCTACCGGCTGATGTACTTTACCGGGTCGCCCGTACATCTCGCCAGCCTGGGAGCTTCCCTTTATGCCGGAAATGCCCTGCTCCGCATGCGATTTATATCCATCTACAGGGATGGCGTCCGTCCCGAGCATGTTCTGATTGCAGCATGGCGGCAGTATCTGATCAGCGCCGACCACTGGCTGGAGGCGATGCTCAGCGTCAGCGAACTCTCTTCCTCCGCTCCCGTCACTGACAAACCCATGGGCAGCTCTCTGCGCTGCGAGTGGTATTTCAACCGTCATCTGGGCATGCAGGCCGGGCTCGCCGCCAATCTTCTCAGCGGAAACCGCCTGGACCGCGGCTTCAGTCTCGGGATCAGTGTCCGATGGTAAAGCACCACAGTCCGGGCGGCAGCCCGAAATCACCCGTCCCTCAGCATGAGATCACCCTGCTGGACGGCTGCTGGGATCCCTCCTTCGAACGCCGGCACCGCTGGTATCATGATATCCGGCGCAGAGATATTATGATGGCCGCCTTTATCCTGATTCCCCTCTGGATGTTCCTGGCCTGGTTCATCACTCCCACCCGCACTGTTAAGGTCCTCATCATCGATAAGACGGTTCCGAATTTCAAATACAATGAACACCGCAGCGCGATCTGGTTCCTGCGCCATTTCCGCTTCGACAACGGGGAAAGACTCTACCGTTCCGACCGGGATTATTTCGGTTTTCATCCCCTGGAACAGGGCATGGCCTACCATGCAGATAATATGAGTGCCTATGATTCCAGTTCCCTGGAAGCCATGTACCGGCACTTTGACGCCGTCTGGATCACCGATACCTACGGGGTCTATCGCAAGGACTGGCTCAGCGGTGAAATGGGTCAGGAGAGAAATCCCCTGATCCATGGACAGCTGAAAGCCTCTGAAGCCGCCTTTATACGGGAAATGAAGCGCCGGGACAAACTGATTCTCGGAGAATTCAATTTCATCGGAACGCCCACCTCAGAGACCGTCCGCAGATCAATGGAAAAAAGTTTCGGCCTCCACTGGACGGGCTGGACCGGCCGCTATTTCGACGGACTGGACAGCAATAACACCGACCTTCCCCGCTGGGTCATCCGCAATTACACCGAACAGTATGATACCAGCTGGCATTTTCACAACGCCGGTCTCATCCTCACCCACAGCTCGGAAAGGATCGTGGTACTCGAAGAAGGTAATCAGATGAGCATGCCCCTGCCGGAAGTGCGCCCCACTGCCCTGGGACTCTCCCTGATCCCGGATCTGCCTCCCTCTGTATATTACCCCTTCTGGTTTGATATCAATACCATGGACAGCTCCCTGCAGTCTCTGGCTGACTATACACTGCACATCAGCAGCCGGGGCGACAGCCTCCTTAGAGCCCTCGGCATTCCAAGGAGTTTCCCCGCTGTCCTGCGCAGCCGCGACGGTCTCTTCTATTACTCCGCAGGCGATGTGGGTGATACCCGGGTCAGGGACTGGACAGCCCATTTCAAAGGCATTCAGTACTTCCGCGGCTTCTTCTACAAAGCCGGCGACGAAGTGGACCGGGACCAGTTCTTCTGGGAATTCAGCTACCCCCTCATGCGCCATATTTTCAATGACTATCACCACAGACTTCAGACCCGGAAAAACGTCGAGCTGAAGCCGGAAAATCCATGATAAAATACCTGCGACCCCTCCTTCTGCTGCTTTTTATGAACTCAGTCTCTCTTCAAGCGGCGCTTGAGAATCTCTTCATCAATGAATATCTGGCCTCCAATTCTGCTGTGATCGCCGACAGCTACGGCGAGTACGACGACTGGATCGAGCTGTACAATGCCGGTACAGAAGCAGTGGACATCGGCGGTTTCTATATCAGTGACGACCCGACCGATCCCATTAAATGGCAGATACCGGCAAACAGACCGGAGCAGACGCTTATTCCTGCCGGAGCATTCCTCCTGCTCTGGTGTGACGGTCAGCCTCAGCAGGGTGCACTTCACCTTGACTTCAAACTCAGTGCCGACGGGGAGTCTGTCAGTCTGATACAGATCAGCGGCGGCAGACTGCAGATTGTCGACAGCCGCAGTTTCGGCCCGCAGAGCACCGACATCAGTGAGGGACGGCTTCCTGACGGCAGCGGGGACTGGACGGAATTTTCTCGTCCCAGTCCCGGCCTCAGCAACAGTCTGGGTACCGTTCAGCTCTCCCCGCCCATCCCTTCTCTGGCTTCAGGTTTCTACAGTAAAGAGCAGTACCTGGCCATTACAGCCGCCGACCCCAGAGACACGGTCCGCTACACCCTGGATGCTTCGGTCCCTGACCGCAGTTCTCCCGTCTATGTTGCAGCCCTCCCTATCAGATCCAGGGTCGGAGAACCCAATGTTCTGGGGCTTATCCCAGCCAATTATGTCAATGCAGGGCCCTCTGCCCAGATCATTCCCCAGCAGGAATACTTCAAATCCACTGTTGTCAGGATCAGAAGTTTCAGAAGCGGCGGCGCATCCGAGACAGTCACCCGGAATTTTTTTATTGACCCCGGTCCTCAGCCCCGCTACCCGGCCATGCTGGTCTGTGTCAACAGCAGTTATGAAAATCTCTTCAGTGATTCCATCGGCATTTATGTCCCCGGCGACAGCTATATACCCGGCGATTTCTGGACTGGCAACTATTTTCAGCGCGGAGATGCCTGGGAACGCCGCGCCCATGTGGAATTCTTTGACGAAACAGGTGAGCCTGTGCTGTCACAGGACGCCGGAATCCGCATTCACGGCGGCGCGACCCGGGTCGAACCACAGAAAAGCCTGCGTCTCTACTCTGACACACGCTTCGAGTACCCATTTTTCCCGGAAAAAGAGTTGTCCTCCTTCCGACGCCTCCTCCTGCGGAATTCAGGAAACGACCGCATTCAGACCCTGTTCAGAGATATCCTCATGACACGCCTCGCACGGGACATGAACGCAGGTCTGGAATACCAGGCCGGACGGCCGGCTGTGCTCTTCCTCAACGGTGAATACTGGGGCATCCACAATATCCGCGAAAGGATCGATAAATACTTTCTGGCCGATAATTTCGGTGCTGACCCGGACAGGCTGGACCACCTCGAGATCCACGGCTATGTTCAGGAAGGCAGCGCCGACAATTACTGGCAATGGTTCAGCTTTCTTGAGAATGCCGACATGCAGAGTGAGGACGCCTACAGGCAGATGCGAAGCTGGATCGACACGGACAATTTCCGCGACTACAATATTGCCCAGATCTTCTCCGCCAATGTGGACTGGCCTGCGAACAACAGAGATTACTGGCGTCCCGGCGGCGGACGCTGGAGATGGGTGATCTTTGACACCGATTTCGGTTTCGGCTATACCGACTACAGCCACTACGATCGCAACACCCTCGTCTTTGCCACCACCGCGGATGCCCCCAGCAGCCCTCCGTCCTGGTCCTCCAACACACCCTGGTCCAATGTGCAGCTTCGAAAGATGCTTCAGAATCCCGATTTTCGGCAGGACTTCATCAACCGTTTTGCTGATATGCTGAATACCGCTTTTGCCACTGAACATGTACTGCATCGGATCGATGAACTCACCGCACTCTACAGTCCCCTGATCTCCGATCATATCGACCGCTGGAACCGGCCTGAAGGGGTCGGGCAGTGGTATGGTCATCTTGCCAGACTCCGGGAATTTGCCAAGTATCGACCCGTTTACATGCGCCTGCATATCCTCCGCTATTTCAATGAAGAGGAGCCTCTGGCGGAAGATCTGACAGGTATCTATGAACTGAGACTCTCCACCGAGGGCAGAGGTCAGGTCAGGGTCAACAGCATCCTCCCTGACATTGAGGAGGACGGGATCTGGTCCGGAATGTATTTCAGCGGCAACCCTGTGACCGTCACCGCCATCCCCGCTGAAGGACAGATCTTCAGCGGCTGGCTGGCCGATCCGCCCCTCCCTGCTGATTCTCTCACACAACTCTCCCTCCGCATCGATCCCGACGGCACACAGCAGCTGACTGCCGTCTTTGAGGATGCCGCAGTAAAACTGGCCGACGCAGGCCTGCCTGAAACATTCAGCCTGCATCCACCCTTTCCCAACCCCTTTAACAATCAGGTAAAACTTCGTCTGGACCTGCCGGAACCCTCCTTCCTCAGCATCCGTATCTACTCGGTCCGTGGCGAACTTGTACGGACACTCACCGACAACAGGAGTTTTTCCGCCGGGTCACACTGGCTGCAATGGGACGGACGCAGTGAAGCTTCGACCGCGGCACCCAGCGGAATCTATTTCCTCCACGTCCACAGCGAAGCCGGCGCACTCACGGAAAGACTGCTGCTTCTCAAATGAGAAAGATACACGAATCCCCGGATT